>Ga0164242_10000470_pt1 | contig 48515 bp, 15 predicted proteins | sample OricomgcompostMG_FD_108783 | JGI IMG/M metagenome (GOLD analysis project Ga0164242, IMG submission 108783) | Miracle-Growth compost microbial communities from Emeryville, California, USA - Original compost - Miracle growth compost (MG) ... | reverse complement strand
CCTGTGAACTCCCCCAGGGCCGGAAGGCAGCAAGGGTCAATGGGCTCTGGCGGGTGCGCGGGGTCCCCTAATTTTTGGCGGCACTCGATGCGAAAGGCGCGCCGTGTCGTTTCAGTCCCTCGGTCGCGATGAATTGCGGGCCCACTATGACCAGCAGCAGCGTAATTACGCCGAGTTGCAGGCCCGCGGACTCAGTCTGGATCTGACCCGGGGTAAGCCCGCGCCGCAGCAACTCGACCTGTCGAACGCGCTGTTGAGCCTGCCCGGCGAGAACTACCGCGATCAGGAAGGCACCGACACCCGTAACTACGGCGGCCTGCACGGGCTGCCCGAACTGCGGGCGATCTTCGGCGAGCTGCTCGGGATTGCGGTGCCCAATCTGATTGCCGGCAACAACGCCAGCCTGGAGATGATGCACGACGTCGTGGTGTTCTCGCTGCTGCACGGCGGTGTTGATTCGCCACGGCCCTGGATCCAGGAACCCGTGGTCAAGTTCCTCTGCCCGGCGCCCGGCTACGACCGGCACTTCGCGATCACCGAGAGCTTCGGCATCGAGATGATCCCCGTGCCGATGCGCGAGGACGGCCCGGACGTGGACCTGATCGAGGAGTTGGTCGCGGCCGATCCGGCGATCAAGGGCATGTGGTGCGTGCCGGTGTTCGGTAACCCCACGGGCGTCACGTTCTCCTGGGAGAACACCCGCCGGCTGGTCCAGATGCAAACGGCGGCAAAAGATTTCCGGCTGTTCTGGGACAACGCGTACGCCATTCACACACTGACCCACGAGTTCCCGCAGAACATCGACATCATCGGGCTGGCAGCCACCGCGGGCAACCCGAACCGGCCGTATGTGTTCGCCTCGACCTCCAAGATCACCTTCGCCGGGGCCGGCGTCAGCTTCTTCGGCGGCTCGCTGGGCAACATCGCCTGGTACCTGCAGCACGCCGGCAAGAAGACCATCGGCCCGGACAAGATCAACCAGCTGCGGCACGCCCGGTTCTTCGGCGACGCCGACGGGGTGCGGCTGCACATGCAGCGTCATCAGGAGTTGCTGGCACCGAAGTTCGCCGCGGTTCTGGAGATTCTCGAAGACCGACTGGGCTCATCCAAGATCGCGTCGTGGACCGACCCCAAGGGCGGCTACTTCGTCAGCCTGGACGTCTGGCCCGGGACAGCCCGGCGCACCGTGGCGCTGGCCAAGGACGCCGGTATCGCGGTGACCGAGGCGGGCGCGTCGTTCCCGTACCGAAAAGATCCGGAGGACAAGAACATCCGGATCGCCCCGACCTTCCCGACCCTGCCCGATCTGCGGGTGGCGATCGACGGTCTGGCCACCTGTGCGCTGCTGGCCGCGGCCGAGGAATTGCTGCGCTGACGGCTCAGCCGACTGCGAACTGACGCCGCATTTGTGCGAGTAGCGGTGTGCGTGGATTCGCAGTCAACAGCCGAGTTCCAGCGGTGGACCTGCGAGGGTGGCTTTGCGTGCGGGGATTGCGAGCCCGGGCCGCCATAGGCGATTCCATTCGCACTCAACCCGGGCGATGATGCCGGGTCGGCGGTGGCCCGCGGCCACTCTGACCTGGGCCCAGCCGACCCGGGTGAGGTAGTCGCCGCGCGTGATGTCGTAGCCGAGCTGCTCAGCGTGTTGCACGCCCTCGTATTCGACCGCCAGCATCATGTCCTCCCAACCCATGTCGAGGTAGTACAGCGGGTAGCCGTCGGGCCCGAGCACCGGTATCTGCGTTTGCGGCCGCGGAAAACCGGCGTCCATCAGCATCAGCCGCAGCCAGGTTTCCTTCGGGGATTGCCCGCCCGGATCGAACAGTTCCAAAGCCCGCTCGAATTGGCGCAGACCGCGGGCCCGCGGGTGCTGGGAGGCCAGCGCCCGGACATTGTCGGCCTTGAATCCGGTGGCCCGCGCGAGTGCGTCGAGCCGAGCGACGGCCACACCGAGCAGACCTCGCCGCGCCAGGTCGAAGGCTGTGCGCTCGGCGCTGGTGACCGGCAGCCCGTCGATCCGCGTGATCTCATCGTGGCGGATCAATTCGCGGCGGGCGATCACGTCCTTCGGCGGTTTGGTTTTGGTGCCGATCAATTCGATCGGGGCGTCATCGGCCACCCATTTCGAGCCATGGAGGGCCGAGGCGGCCGCTCCCGCGATCACCGCGTCACGGCTCGACCACAACCACGCAGCCGTGCTGCGTTGTCGCAGCGACGGGACAGTTCGCTTGTCCACGTAGATGTTCGGCAGGATCGGGCGGTGGTATCGGCTCAGCTGGTAACGCGTGAGCAAGCCGGACGCCAGCGCCTCGCTGCCGATGAATGGTTGGGACATGTGGGCAGCTTCGGCGGGCACGGGGACAGCCGGCGTGCGCACGATCGGTTCAGATGCATCGATCTGTGGATGAATCCGCAACTGTGAATCGTTGACTGCGAACTGACGCAGTATTTGTGCGAGTGGCGGCGTGCGTGGATTCGCAGTCAACGGTCACCGGCGCAGCCGTCGGACGGCATCGGTAGCCTTCTCCCGTGGCCCTCTACCGCAAGTACCGACCGGCAAGTTTCGCTGAGGTGGTCGGGCAGGAACATGTCACCGGGCCGTTGTCGACCGCGCTGGAGTCGGGCCGGATCAACCACGCCTACCTGTTCTCCGGGCCGCGGGGCTGCGGCAAGACGTCCTCGGCCCGCATCCTGGCCCGCTCGCTGAACTGCGAGCAGGGGCCGACCGCCACCCCGTGCGGCACCTGCAACTCATGCGTGGCGCTGGCGCCCAACGGGCCCGGCAACATCGACGTCGTCGAGCTCGATGCGGCCAGCCATGGTGGTGTGGACGACACCCGCGAACTGCGCGACCGTGCGTTCTACGCGCCGGCCCAGTCGCGATACCGCATCTTCATCATCGACGAAGCGCACATGGTCACCAATGCCGGTTTCAACGCGCTGCTCAAGATCGTCGAGGAGCCGCCGGAGCACCTGATCTTCGTCTTCGCCACCACCGAACCGGAGAAGGTGCTGCCGACCATCCGTTCGCGCACCCATCACTACCCGTTCCGGCTGTTGGCACCCAAGACCATGCGCGGCCTGCTGGAGAAGATCTGTGCCCAGGAGAACGTGGGCGTCGACGATGCGGTGTACCCGTTGGTGATTCGCGCCGGCGGTGGCTCCCCGCGCGACACCTTGTCGGTGCTCGATCAGCTGCTGGCCGGCGCCGACGGCGACCACGTGGTCTACCAGCGCGCGCTGTCGCTGCTCGGGGCCACCGACCTGGCACTGATCGACACCGCGATCGACGCCCTGGCCGCCGGTGACGGCGCGGCGCTGTTCGGCGCGGTGGAGTCGGTGATGGACGCCGGGCACGATCCTCGCCGATTCGCCACCGATCTGCTGGAACGGTTCCGCGATCTCATTGTGCTGCAGGTGGTTCCGGATGCGGCCGCCCGTGGCGTGGTGGATGCGCCCGACGATGTCATGGAGCGGATGCGAGAGCAGGCCGCCCAGATCGGCACCGCCACCCTGACCCGGTACGCCGAGGTCATGCATGCCGGGCTGGGGGAGATGCGCGGTGCGACGGCGCCGCGGCTGCTGCTGGAGGTGGTGTGCGCGCGGCTGCTGCTGCCGTCGGCCAGCGACACCGAGGCGGCCCTGCTGCAGCGCGTCGAACGCCTGGAGACCCGGATGAACGTGTCGATCCCGGCGTCCGAGGGCGGCGTGGCCGCCGCCCCCGCCGGGAAGCAGTTCACCCGCAAAAGTCAAGCACCGCAACAGGTCTCCGAGGAGGAGGCCCCCACGCCGGAACCCGCTCCACCGGTGCCGGCGGGGTCTGCACCGGTGGCCCGGCCCGAACCGGTGGCCCCGCCCGACCCGGTCAGTCCGCCCGAACCGGTGGCCCCGCCGGCACCGGCCGCGGCGCCGCCAGTTGCCCCGGCGGTCGCCGAGTCGCCGGTTGATCCACCAATTGCACGGAGGGCCTGGACCCCGCCTCCGGCCCCGGTCCCAGCCCCAGCTCCGTCGCCCGCACCTACTGCGCCGGCCCCGCAAGCTGCACCCCCGGCCGAGCCTCCCGCCCCGCCGGCGGCACCTTCTGCGCCGGCCGCGCCGTCCGGTCCGGCGGCCGGTCAGCCCGATGCCGCCGCGGTCCGCGCCATGTGGAGTTCGGTACGCGAGAAGGTCCGCGCCCGCAGCCGTTCGCTCGAGGCGATGCTGATGGAGGCCACCGTCCGATCGGTCGAGGACGACACCCTGTTGTTGGCGCACCCATCCGCCCCGCTGGCCAAGCGGCTCAGCGAGCAGCACAACACCGAGGTCATCCGGGAGGCGCTCAAGGACGCGCTCGGGGTGAACTGGCGGGTGCGCTGCGACCCTGGCGCTGCCCCCGCGGGCGCCGCCCCGGCGCCGCAACGTTCCGCCAACGCCGCCGAGCAGAAGATCGCCGAGGAACAGCGGGTCGCCGCCGAGCGGGCGGAGGAGGATGCCATGGTGGCCGAGGCGGCCCGCGACGCCGGGCAGAACATTCCGCGTCGCGATCCCGAAGAGGCCGCCCTGGAACTGCTCAAGACCGAGTTGGGGGCCCGGCCGATCGGTGAGTAGCCCCGATCAGGCCGACCACCACGGCCGCAGCGGCAGCCCGCCGTCGGCTCCCCGATCGTCCAGCTTGACCGCCAGAACCTGGTGCAGCTGGACCACATTGGACTCAAAGCCCAGTCGGCAGCCGGCCATGTACAGGCCCCACACCTTGGCGGTGGCCAGGCCGACCTCGGCGACGGCCTCATCCCAGTGCTCCACCAGGTTCGCGCACCAATCCCGCAGCGTCAGGGCGTAGTGCTGGCGCAGGTTCTCCTCGTGCAGCACCTCCAGGCCGACGTTCTGCGCCTCGGTGATGATCCGGCCCGACCCGGTGAGCTCCCCGTCGGGGAACACATAGCGGTCGATGAACCCACCGCTACGGGCTGGGGAGTGGTTCTCCGGCCGGGTGATGCAGTGGTTGAGCAGCAGGCCGCCGGTGCGCAGCCGGTCGCGCAGGAAACCGAAGTAGGACGGGTAGTTGGCCACCCCGATGTGCTCGGTGAGGCCGATCGAGGACACCGCGTCGAATCCACCCTCGGTGATGTCTCGGTAGTCACTGTGCCGCACCTCGGCCAGCTCGGACAATCCCTCGTCGGTGATGGCACGCTGCGCCCAGGTCGCCTGCTCGCGCGACAGCGTCACCCCGACGGTACGAATTCCGCGCCGGGCGGCGTACCGGACCATGCCACCCCAGCCACAACCGACGTCGAGCAACCGGTCGCCGGGCTGCAACCGCAGCTTGTCGAACACCAGCCGGTACTTGTTCTCCTGAGCCTCCTCCAGGGAGGCGTCCGGGGTGGGGTAGCACGCACAGGTGTAGGTCATCGACGGGCCGAGCACCCACTCGTAGAAGGTGTTCGACACGTCGTAGTGGTGGTGGATCGCTTCGGCATCACGAGACTTACTGTGCCGCAGTCCTTCTGCGATTCGGCGCCAACGGGGCAGTGCCTCCTGCGGCGGCGGGGCGATGGGCAACAGATGCTCGAAACCGATGGATCGCACGATGTTGGCCAGCACCCGCGCCGGTGGGCGCTTGAACGCCATCTTGTCCGACAGCGCCTTGAGCAGTTCGTACGGATCGCCCGGATGCACGCCGACTGCTTCGAGGTCGCCCGCAACGTAGGCCCGGGCCAGGCCCAGATCGCCCGGGGCGGTAGCCAGATAGGTGGTGCCGCGCGGTGTCAGCAGATCCAGGCCCAAGGGCGCGTCCTCGGGCCCGGCGGAACTGCCGTCATAGGCGTGGAAGCGCAGCGGTAATTGCCCGGCGGAGAACGTCTCCAGCACTTCGGCCAGGGTCATTCTGCCGGCCGCGGTTGTACTGCGATCCTGGGAAAGTGTCATTGCCGTTGCACCGCCTTCGTATAGAGATCAAGTAGCCGGGAATCCGGGTCGTAAACCTTCTTCACGGTGCGATACCCCTCACCTCCGTAGAGCTCATCGAATTCTTCTGCCGGGTAGAAGGATTCGGAATACAGCGACTTGTGACCGTCGAGTTCGCTCACCTTGCGCTCGATGGCCCGGTTCGTCTGGCCGGGCTCGGGTCCGGCCGGCACCGACGACCAGAACCCGACGTTGACATAGCTGCGATGCGGCTGGATCGGATACAGCGGCCACCGGGTGTCATCGCGTAGGCGCAACGGGCACAACCAGATCGGTTCGATCGGCACGTTGGTCATAAACCACTCGAGGAACTCGGTGACGCGGTCGATGGGCACCTCGACGTCCTGCACCACGCGTTCGCGCAGCGGCCGCTGCGGTGCGCGCAGGGTGCGGCCCTCGATCCGGTCGGCGATGGAATGGCGCTGATCCAGCCCGATCAGCTTCCAGTAGAAGCTGCTGCGCCGGTACCTGCGCGGCCACAGCCGCCGGATGTGCGGGTTCTGCGCACCGAAAGCCCGTGAGCACCAGAACCAGTCGGTGTCCCAGCGCCAGAAATAGTCGTGTGTGGTCAGCCGGTCGTGTTTGTCGCCGTCAGCGTGTTGGATGGAGCGGTAGAAGATGTGCCGGCCGGTGTAGTCGCTGACCGGTCCGGGGGTGGCGGTCTTACGGCCCAGGCACAGATAGCTCTCGTCGGCGTCGAACACTACGCCATCGAGGTAGTCGACCGGTTGGCCTTGGTACCCGCAGGTCTCGATGATCGCATCCATGGTCGCGACCAGATCGGCCAATCGGTGAAAGCGTACGTGCTGGAGCTCCACGAACGGCTGCACCGGCTCCAGATCGATCGTCAATCGGACCGAATATCCCAGTGTGCCATAGGAATTCGGGAACGCAGCGAATAGGTCGGCATGCTGGTCGCGGGACGCGGTGATCACCTCGCCGGCGCCGGTGAGGATGTCCAGTTCGCGCACCGACTCGTGTGGTAGCCCGTTGCGGAACGATGAGGATTCGATGCCCAGCCCGGTGACCGCGCCGCCCAGGGTGATGGTCTTGAGCTGCGGCACCACCAGCGGCGCGAGACCGAACGGCAGCGTCGCGTCGACCAACCGCTCGTAGGTGCACATGCCCTGCACGTCGGCGGTGCGGGTGTCCGGATCGACGGACAGCACCCCGTCGAGTCCGGAGACGTCCAGCCCTGCGGGGTGCTTGTCCCGGGCCCGGAACAGGTTCGACGTCGGCTTGGCCAGTCGTACCGGGACGCCCGGCGGAGTACGTCGATAGCTGTCCAGCAGACGTCGCACCGCCCCGTCGTGGGCGGCCTGTATATCGGCGGTGACAGCGACCACACCTATACGCTAGGTGCAGACTGCGGTTTGCGCGACCGTATCGAACCGGGCGAGTCTTGCATGCACGCCCGTTGTCAACGCCACATGAACAGGAGTTTTGCCTGATGGGACAGGTCAGTGCGTCCAGCACCGTCTTGATCAACGCCGAGCCTGAGAAGGTCCTGGCAGCTGTCGCCGACTACCAGAGCGTGCGGCCGAAGATCCTCTCGGCCAACTACAGCGAGTACCAGGTGCTCGAGGGCGGCCAGGGCGCCGGCACCGTCGTGACCTGGAAGCTGCAGGCCACCAAGAAGCGCAGTCGGGTGGTCAAGGCCAGTGTCGACGTGGCCGGCCACAGCGTCATCGAGAAGGACGCCAACTCGTCGCTGATGTCGACGTGGACCGTCGCCCCGGCAGGCCCCGGTTCCAGCGTCACGGTCAAGACCGCCTGGCAGGGCGCCGGGGGTATCGGTGGTTTCTTCGAGAAGACCTTCGCGCCGTTGGGCCTGCGCAAGATCCAGGACGAGGTGCTGGCGAACCTGAAGAAGGAAGTCGAGGGCTGAGCCTTCGACACGCACGTAGCCGGGTCGGCCCGCCTCGATGGATGGGCCGACTAGGCTGACACCATCGATCGACACCTACCTTGAGGGGACCGTCATGCAGCCTGGTGGTCAGCCAGATATGTCCGCCCTGCTTGCTCAGGCGCAACAGATGCAGCAGCAGTTGATGGAGGCGCAGGCTGCGCTGGTCGCGGCCGAGGTCGTCGGCCAGGGCGGCGGCGGTCTGGTCAAGGTCACCATGGCCGGCAGTGGTGAGGTCAAGGGCATCGAGATCGACCCGAAGGTCGTCGACCCGTCGGATGTCGAGACCCTGCAGGACCTGATCCTCGGCGCGATCGCCGATGCGTCCGGGCAGGTCGCCGCGATGGCTCAGCAGCGGCTGGGGCCGCTGGCCGGCGGCATGCAGTTGCCCGGGTTCTGATGTGTTCGAAGGGCCGGTACAAGATCTGATCGACGAACTCGGCAAGCTTCCGGGTATCGGTCCAAAAAGCGCGCAGCGCATAGCTTTTCACTTGCTTTCGGTGGAGCCGCCGGATATCGATCGGCTGACCGCGGTGCTGGCGCGGGTGCGTGACGGGGTCAAGTTCTGCTCGGTGTGCGGCAATGTTTCCGACGATGACCGCTGCCGCATCTGCAGCGACTCGCGCCGCGACGGCGCCCTGGTGTGCGTCGTCGAGGAACCCAAGGATGTCCAGGCCGTCGAGCGCACCCGGGAGTTCCGGGGGCGCTATCACGTGCTCGGTGGGGCGCTGGATCCGTTGTCAGGGGTCGGTCCCGAGCAGCTGAGAATCCGCGAGTTGCTCAACCGGATCGGCGAGCGGGTCGACGGGGTGGATATCACCGAGGTGATCATCGCGACCGATCCCAACACCGAGGGCGAGGCCACCGCGACCTACCTGGTGCGGATGCTGCGCGATATCCCCGGACTGACGGTCACCCGGATCGCGTCGGGTCTGCCGATGGGGGGCGATCTGGAGTTCGCTGACGAGCTCACCCTGGGCCGAGCGCTGGCCGGCCGCCGCGCCATGGTCTGAGGCTGGCCGCAGCCACCAGTCGGTGCGTTGCCGAGGCGGCAATTACGGGGAATCGGTACGAATATCGGTCGGCTCGGACAATTCCGGCGTCGTCCCGCTATTCCCTTATTTCCGAAGATCGCTGGTGTGCGCGCACCGTGATTGTCGTGCTGCCCCGTTATTGGATCCCGCGGTGTGCATATTGTCGGCCGTCGGCGGCTTTCGATGACGACCGACAAATGGTGCTGACCGACGATCGAAAATGTGCCATCGGGCGGGTTCACGGCGGTCATTGCGACTTCGTCCGGATACCCCGCGGCCGAGCGCAGGGGATAGTGACTGCCAGGTGAGCAGCGGTATGACACCGGCACCGGAGGTCCCGATGCAGGCGAATGGCCGCCAATTAGCTGAAGTGGCCGGGTGTGGTGTCGAGTACGGGTATCTACCTCTGATCATCCGGGGCCGTATTTGTAGCTGTACCCGGAAGTGCAATCGGCATGTGGCGCGGTGAATTCGGCCAGGCCACCTCGATGATTTGTGGTCGTCGGTCCGGTGTGGGTGCCGTACTTTTGGCGCCGGGCTCCTGATTGTTGACAGTTTGCGGCAACAATGCCAGATTGATTTCGCCCCCGACCGCCGACCCGGAAGGCGTGCATGTTTGATGCAGAAAGTTATTGTCACCGTTGACAATTTTAGGTTTGACCGTGGATCGTTCCGGGTAGGTCAGAACGGTTCGTAGGGTTTTGCTGGACCCGGAGTGCTGCTGTTATCGCGGGCAGGGTTTACTCAGGATTCGGGTCAGGTTTGCCGCGTAGCATTCGGCCGATGAGCAGATAGCGATCGATAGCGTCAATTTTTTGGAGGGCAACGTGACCACCAATCCGTTCGACGACGACAACGGCACCTTCGTGGTGCTCGTCAACGACGAGGAACAGCACAGCCTGTGGCCGACATTCTCGGATGTCCCGGCCGGCTGGCGCGTGGTGTTCGGTGAGGCGGACCGGGCCGCGTGCCTGGAGTACGTCGAGCGGGAGTGGACCGACATTCGGCCCAAGAGTCTGCGTGACCGGCTGGCCGAAGGGCAGCGCAGCTGAGCACTTCGTTCGGCACTTCGGGGCGAAAAATGGAACTCGGCGATCAGGCATTGCCGGTCACGCGCGGCCAGCTGGATATCTGGCTCGCGCAGGAGACCGGTCATTCGGTGGCCGAGTGGCAGCTCGGTCTCTTCGTAAAAATTGACGGTGTAGTTGATTTCGAGCTTTTTCAGTGGGCGATCCGGCACGTGGTCGCCGAAGCCGAGCCGGTCCGCGCGGCGTTCTTCGAATCCGACGGCCAGGTCTATCAGCGGTTGCTCGATGCCGCCGATGTCGATGTGCAAGTGGTCGACCTGCAAGATTCACCGGACCCGCTGGCCGCGGCCCACGAACTGTCGTCGACGATCCAGCGCACCCCGATGCCGCTGGAGGGTCGGCTGTTGCGGTTCACCGTGTTTCGGGGCCGCGGGGATCAGTCCTATCTGTTCGTGTGTTGTCACCACATCGTCGCCGACGGTATCGGTCTGGCCCTGGTCTGCCAACGGATCGCGGCGGTGTATTCCGATGCGGTCGCCGGCCGGCCGTTGCAGCCGTCCTACTTCGGTTCGCTGCAGGATTTGCTGGAATGTGAGTCAGCGTACGAGACGTCCGCCGACCACGCCGCCGACGAGGCGTACTGGGCCGCGAATCTGCCGGCGGATGCCGCCGAGCCGTACCGGCCCGACGACGCCCGGGACGATCGTTCGTCCGAACCGATCCCGCTCGACCCCGCACTGCTGAGTCGGGTCGAACAACTGTGCCAGGCGTGGAACGTGCGCCGGTCGACGGTGCTGATCGCCGCCAGCGCGCTGGTGATCCGTGCCCGCACCTCGGCGGCCGACGAAGTGGTGCTCGATCTGCCGGTCACCCGGCGGGTGCTGCCGATATCCAAGGCGCTGCCCGGCATGATCGCCGGGGTGGTCCCGCTGGTGCTGCGGGTCGCGCCGCAGGCCACAATCGCCGATTTCTGTGCCCACGTGCACACCCGCACCCGAGAAGCCGTGCAGCATCAGCGTTTTCCGGTACAAGCACTGGAACGCAAACTGCGCGGGCCGGCCGGCGACCGGGTGGTGGTCGACTTCCTGCCCTCCGGTTTCACCGTGCCCCTGGGGGAGGCCACCGCCGCGGCACAGATGACCTCCGGCCTGGGCCGCGGCTCCGGCCTGGCGTTCTCCGGCACCGGAGACGAACTGTCGGTCAGTACCTTCGGGTCGCGCCGGGACGATGTCGTCGAACTCGCGGCGCAACTGCACCGGGTACTGACCGCGATGACCGCTGACCCCGACCGGCCGCTGTCCTCGCTGGAACTGCTGGGTGAGCCCGAGCGCGATCGACTGGGAGAACTCGGAAACTGGTCGGCTCTGGCGGATGCGGCGACCGGGTCGGTCTCGATCCCCGCGATGTTCGCCGAACAGGTGGCCCGGGTGCCGGAGGCCGTGGCGGTCAGTGGGGGCGGCCGGGCGCTGAGCTACCGGGAACTGGACGACGCGTCGAACCGGTTGGCCCGGCTGCTGGCCGACCGCGGCGCCGGACCGGGGCGGCGGGTGGCGGTGCTGCTGCCGCGCAGCACCGAGGCCATCGTGACGATCCTGGCGGTGCTCAAGACCGGGTCGGCCTATCTGCCCATCGACCCGGCGCTGCCGTCGGCACGGATCCGGTTCATGCTCACCGACGCCGCGCCGGACGCTGCGGTCACCACCGCCGAACTGTCCGGCCGGCTCGACGGGTTCACCGGGCCGATCCTCGATGTCGAGGACCCTGCCGTTGGGGCGCAACCGATTACCGCGTTGGATGTGCCGGAACCGGGCGACGTCGCCTACGTCATCTACACCTCGGGCACCACCGGCACCCCCAAGGGCGTGGCCATTTCCCACGGCAACCTGACCCAGCTGATCGCCGCTCAGGATGCCGGGCTACCGGCCGAGCAGGCCTGGTCGCACTGGCATTCCTACGCCTTCGACTTCTCGGTGTGGGAGATCTTCTCGGCGCTGCTGCGCGGCGGCCGGCTGGTGGTGATCCCCGAATCGGTAGCCACCGAACCGGTGGCGTTCCACGATCTGCTGCTCACCGAGCGGGTCAACGTGATCACCCAAACCCCTTCCGCCATCGCAATGTTGGATCCAACCGGGCTGGAATCGGCCGCCCTGGTGATGGGGGGTGAGGCCTGCCGGGCCGAGGTCGTGGACCAGTGGTCTCCCGGCCGGGTGATGGTCAACGCGTACGGGCCCACCGAGACCACCATCTATGTGGCGATCAGCGAGCCGCTATCTGCGGGCGGCGGGGCCGCACCGATCGGCTCGCCGGCCGCCGGCGCGGCACTGTTCGTGCTCGACGCCTGGTTGCAGCCGGTGGCGCCGGGGGTGGTCGGTGAGCTGTATGTCGCCGGTGCCGGTGTGGGCATCGGATATCTACGCCGAACACCTTTGACCGCAGCGCGTTTCGTGGCCTGCCCGTTCGGTGCACCGGGACAGCGGATGTATCGGACCGGCGACCTGGTGTACTGGGGTCCCGATGGTCAGCTGCGCTATGTCGGGCGCGCCGATGAGCAGGTCAAGATTCGTGGCTACCGGATCGAACTGGGTGAAGTGCAAACGGCACTGGCCGGGCTCGACGGTGTCACCCAGGCCGCGGTGATCGTCCGCGAGGACCGGCCCGGCGACCGGCGGCTGGTCGGCTACCTCACCGGCGTCGCCGACCCGGCCACTGTGCGGACCGAATTGGCACAGCGGTTGCCGTCCTACCTGGTGCCCGCCGCGGTGGTGGTGCTGCCCGAGCTGCCATTGACCACCAGCGGCAAGCTGGATGCCCGCGCCCTCCCGGCGCCGGAGTACACCGCCGCTGAATACCGGGCTCCGACAACACATACCGAGCAGATCCTGGCCGGTATCTGCGCCGAGGTGCTGGGCCTGCCGCAGGTGGGACTCGACGAGTCGTTCTTCGAACTCGGCGGTGACAGCATCCTGGCCATGCAGGTGGCGGCCCGGGCCCGCGCCGCCGGACTGAGCTGCCGGCCCCGTGACGTGTTCGTAGAACAGACGGTGGCCCGGCTGGCCAGGGTGGTCGGCACCGCCGACGGCGACAGCGTCACAGACGAGGGCATCGGCCCGCTGGAACCCACACCGATCATGCGCTGGCTGTGCGGGGTGCGCGGCCCGGTCGAGCAGTTCAACCAGGCGCTGGTGCTGCAGGCGCCGGCCTCGGCCACCGCCGACGATGCGGCGGAGCTGTTGCAGGCCCTGCTCGATCACCACGGCATGCTGCGGCTGCGTGCTGCGGCCGATGACGACGGTCATTGGTCGCTGCAGGTGCCCGAGGACTCGGCCGATGCCCGTGACTGCCTGCAGGTTGTCGAGCAACTGACCGAAGGCGCGGTGGCCGCCGCACGTGCGGAGCTGGACCCGGCATCCGGGGTGATGCTGCGTGCACTGTGGGCGACGGCCGACAACAGCCTGGTGCTGATTATCCATCACCTGGCGGTCGACGGTGTCTCTTGGCGAATTCTGTTGGAAGACCTCAACATTGCCTGGGGTCAGCGGCTGGCCGGCCGGCCCGTCGAGCTGGCACCGACCGGGACCTCGTTCCAGCGCTGGTCGGCGCTGCTGATCGAGCAGGCCCGGCGCCCCGAGCTGCTCGATCACGCGGAAACCTGGCAGCGGTTGACCGCCACCCCGGCGGCGCTGCCCGCGGTGCAGCCCGAGGCGGATACCTACGCCACCGCCGGCCGGCTGTCGGTGATGCTCGATGCCGAACACACCCGGGCGCTGCTGGGTGCGGTACCGGCGGCCTTTCACGCTGGGGTGCAAGACATCCTGCTGATCGGATTTGCACTGGCGGTCTCGGAGTTCCTGGGCGGTGGCAAACCGATCGATATCGATGTCGAGGGACACGGACGGCACGACGAACTGGCACCGGAGGCGGACCTGTCCCGCACCGTGGGCTGGTTCACCAGCAAGTACCCGGTGGCCCTGCACCCCGATGCACTGTCCTGGGACCGGGTCCGGGCCGGCGACGATGCGCTCGGGGCGGTGATCAAGGGCGCCAAAGAACAATTGCGCGCAGTGCCCGAAGGCATCACCTACGGACTGTTGCGGTATCTGAACCCGGATGTCCAGCTGTCCGGTGATGACCCCAGCATCGGATTCAACTATCTTGGCCGACTGGGCTTCCCGGTGATCGACGGTGTCGAGAACCTGTGGCGCATCGCTCCGTACGGCCTGTCACCGGGTGGTGCCGCCGCACCGCTGCCGCTGCTGCACACCGTAGAACTCAACGCCGGCACCGTCGACACCGAGTCCGGGCCACAGTTGCAGGCCGATTGGACCTGGGCCACCTCGGCACTGGATCACCGTCAGCTGAACCGACTGAGCCGCTTGTGGTTCGAAGCATTGGCGGGCATCTGCGCCCACGTGCGTGCCGGCGGGGGCGGCTTGACCCCTTCCGATATCGCACCGGCCCGGTTGACCCAGCGCCAGATCGACGAGCTGCAGCGTCAGTACGCGATAGCGGACATCCTGCCGTTGACCCCGCTGCAGCACGGCCTGCTGTTCCACACCAGCGCCGGACACGACGACCCCGACGCTGCCGAAACCTATTCGGTGCAACTCGATTTCACCCTGACCGGCACACTGGACCCGCAGCGACTGCGCGCGGCAGTGCACACCGTGGTGGCCCGCCATCCGCATCTGGCGGCACAGTTCTGCCGACAGTACGACGAGCCGGTGCAGATCATCCTCGACGATCCGGTGATCGCCTGGCGCTTCATCGATTTCACCACCGACGGCGCGCTCTCCGAACAGGAGCTCACCGAACTGTGCGCGGCCGAGCGGGCCGCGGTCTGCGACCTGGATGCGCAACCGGCATTCCGGGTCATGCTGATCCGCACGGCGCCGGACCGACACCGGTTCGTGCTGACCAACCACCACATCGTGCTGGACGGCTGGTCACTGCCGATCCTGCTGCGCGAGATCTTCACCAGCTACGCCGGTGACCGGCTGCCGCCGGCCGCGCCCTACCGCACCTTCATCACCTGGCTGGCCGAACGCGATCTCGAAGCCGCCCGGGCAGCCTGGGGCGAGGTGCTCGAGGGCTTCGATACGCCGACCCTGGTGGGTGCGCGAGATCGACTGGCGTTGGGCGGCCGTGGCTTTGCATCGTTCCACGTCCCCGAACAGACCACCCGCGCCCTCGGCGACCTGGCCCGCAGCAGCCACACCACCGTCAGCACGGTCCTGCAGGGCGCCTGGGCGGTGCTACTGAGCGCATTGACCGGCCGGGGCGATGTGGCCTTCGGCACCGCTCGATCCCGGATGGGCGAACTCGACATCGCCGACACCGACTCGATGGTCGGCCTGCTGATCAACACGGTGCCGGTACGCGCCGACATCACCGCGGCCACCACCGTCGCCGGACTGCTGGCGCAGTTGCAGACCGCGCACAATGACACGCTGGAACATCAACACCTGGCCCTGGCCGACATTCACCGCGTCGCCGGTCACGACCGGCTCTTCGACACGCTGTTCGTGTACGAGAACTACCCGGTTGAGGCCGGAATGGCGCTGGGCGTGGACGATCTGGCGATCGCCGAGTTCGCCAACCGCGAGTTCAACCACTACCCGCTGACCGTCGAGGCCTTCCCCGGCACCGAGATCGGTCTGAATATCGAGTACGACACCGAGGTGTTCTCGGCCGCCGACATTGAGGCGCTCGCCGGCCGGTTGACCCGATTGTTGGCGGCGATGGCCGCCGACCCGGCGCGCCGACTGGCATCGATCAGCCTGCTCGACGAGCAAGAACAGGACCGACTGAACCGGTGGTCCGGCGCCGGGGTGACCGCGCCGATCGGACTGGGCCCGGAACTGTTGTCCGCGGCGGTCGAATTGGCACCGGATTCGCCGGCCGTCATCGACGGCGACCGCAGCCTGACCTACCGCGAGCTGGACGAGACCTCGAACCGGTTGGCACACAAGCTGATCGAATCCGGTGTAGGGCGCCAGCAAGCCGTCGGGGTGGCCACCGACCGGTGCTTGGAAATGGTCGTAGCCTGGTGGGCGGTACTCAAGGCCGGCGCCGTGTACGTCCCGGTGGATCGCAGCCATCCGGTGGAACGCATTGCCACGGTGCTGGATTCGGTCTCCGCGGCGTGCGTGCTGAGCTGTGGGACCGATGCGGTGAGCGGTGCCGGTGCGCGGCCGGTGCTGCGGCTGGATGAACTGGACCTGTCCGGCTACCGTGCCGACCCGATCACCGGCCGTGACATGGGGACCACTGACACCGCCTACGTCATCTTCACCTCCGGATCGACCGGTGAACCCAAGGGGGTGGCGGTCAGCCACACCGGACTACTGGGTTTTGCTGCCGCACAACGCAATGTGTACGGTCTCGGTTCTTCGGATCGGGTTCTGCTGGTGGCGGCACCGACCTTCGACGCGTCGCTGTTCGAGATCCTGATGGCAACCGGTGCGGCGGCCGCGCTGGTGGTGGCACCCCGCGACGTGTACGCCGGTGAATCGCTGACTGCACTCATGGGCCGGCACGGGGTCAGCGCGACACTGTTGACGCCGACGGTGGTGGCATCCCTGTATCGGGCCCGGCTCGATGGCGTACGGACGCTGATCACCGGCGGCGAGGCCTGCCCCGACGAACTGGTCCAGGCCTGGGCGCCGGGCCGCCGAATGTTCAATGCCTACGGGCCCAGCGAGGCCACCATCTGGGCCACCGGTACACCGCTGCTGCCCGGCACGCCGGTCAACATCGGTACTCCGATCTCCGGCGTGCGCGCGCTGGTGCTGGATTCGGCGCTGAATCCCACGCCGGTCGGCGTGATCGGGGAGCTGTACCTTTCCGGCCCGGCCCTGGCCCACGGATATATCGGCCGCGCCCGCCTCACCGCCGAGCGCTTCGTCGCCAATCCCCATGGGGCACCCGATGAATCGGGCTCGCGAATGTACCGCACCGGTGACCTGGCGCGCTGGAACGCCGACGGCACCCTGGACTACCAGGGGCGGGTCGACACCCAGATCAAACTGCGCGGACAGCGCATCGAACTCGGTGAGATCGAGAGCGCCCTGCTGGCCTGCCCACAGGTCAGCCAGGCCGCTGCGGCCGTGCACCACGGCACCACCGGTGCCCAACTGGTCGGCTACATCACCTTCGAACACGCCACCGACGGTCACCGCGACACCGAGCACGACGCCGAGATCGTCGGCGAATGGCAGGACATCTACGACGAGCTCTACAGCGCGGCCGACGCCGAAGGCCAAGCGCCCGAGTTCGGTTCGGATTTCCGCGGCTGGAACAGCAGCTACACCGGCGAGCCCATCCCGCTGGAGCAGATGCGCCAGTGGCGGGCCGCCACCGTGGACCGGATCCTGGCGCTGTCACCCCGGCGGGTGCTGGAGATCGGCGCGGGTTCGGGTCTGATCCTGTCCCAGGTCGCCCCGCACTGCCAGAGCTACCTGGCCACCGATGTCTCGTCGGCGGCTATCGACAAGCTGGCGAACTCGCTGCAGCAGCTGCAGATTCCGTGGCGCGACCGGGTCGAACTGCTGGCCCGGCCCGCCCACGTCACCGACGGTCTGCCACGCGGGTATTTCGACACCATCATCGTCAACTCGGTGGTGCAGTACTTTCCCAACGCGGCATACCTGACCGAGGTCATCGACAACGCGGTGCGGTTGCTGGCCCCGGGCGGCGCGCTGTTCCTCGGCGACATCCGAAACCGCACCCTGCAGCACGCTTTCCAGAGTGCGATCGTGCTGGGCCGCACCGATACCGCGGTCACCGACAGTGCGGTGATCCGCCAGCGGGTCGAGCACGCGGTACTCGGTGAGGCCGAATTGCTCTTGGCCCCAGAATTTTTCACCGAGTGGGTGCACCGCAACGGTTCCGAGTTCGGGCTGGACATCAGGGTCAAGCGGGGCACTGCCGACAATGAGCTCAGCCGGTACCGCTACGACGTGATCATCCACAAGTCGCCGGCCGCGGCGCGTTCGGTCGCCGACCTGCCGGTCTGGAGCTGGGCGGACGCGGCCGAGCTGGCCGGGCGGTTGGCCACCGAGCGGCCGGATGGCATCAGGGTCACCGGCATTGCCCGCGCCGGGGTGATGGACGATGTTCGTCTCGAGCAGGAGTTGGTCACCGGGCGCCCGCCCGTCGAAATGGCCGAGAGCACAACCGAAGAGCTGCACCGCATCGGTGCCGAAGCGGGCTATCGCGTCGCCGTCACCTGGGGCGCGGTGCCCGGCACCGTCGACGCGGTGTTCGTGGCACCCGATGATGCGGTGCTGACCGATCTGTACCTGCCGGTGGCCACCGACGTGGTGCACGCCAATGAACCGCACAGCAGCACCAAGATCGGCGCGGTCCGCCAGCGGCTGGCCGCGTGGCTGCCCGATTACATGGTGCCGCCACACATCGTGGTGCTCGACGCGATGCCGTTGACCTCATCGGGCAAGTTGGACCGCCGAGCGCTGCCCGCGCCGGAGTATTCCGACACCGATTCCTACCGTGCTCCGGCCGGGGTGGTCGAGGAGATCTTGGCGGACATCTTCGCTCAGGTGCTCGGTGCCCAGCGGGTCGGCGTGGATGACTCGTTCTTCGATCTCGGCGGCGACTCGCTGTCCGCGATGCGACTGATCGGCGCCATCAATTCCGCTCTGGGTGTTGATCTTTCGGTCCGCATGGTGTTCGACGCACCGACGGTGGCCCTGCTGGCGCCACTGGTGGGTGGGGATGCCGGGCGGCTCGCCCCATTGGTCGCGGGGGAACGGCCGGACGTGGTGCCACTGTCCTTCGCGCAGAACCGGCTGTGGTTCTTCGACCAACTGCAGGGCCCGTCGGCCATCTACAACCTGTCGGTGGCGCTGCGGTTGCGGGGACGGCTGGACGTGGCCGCGTTGGCCGCCGCGCTGCACGATGTGGTGGCCCGGCACGAAACCCTGCGCACCCGCTTCGCCGCACCGCACGGCAGCCCGCAGCAGGTGGTCATCGATGCCGAACACGCTGACATCGGTTGGGTCACAACCGATGCCAGTGGTTGGTCGGCGGCACAACTGGAAGATGAGATCGGCACCGCCACCCGGCACACCTTCGACCTGAGCACCCAGATTCCCTTCCACGCCGAGCTGTTCCGGGTCACCGACGACAACCACGTGCTGGTGGTCGTGGTGCACCACATCGCCGCCGACGGGTCATCGATCACCCCGCTGGTCCGAGATCTCGGGCTGGCCTACGCCGGTAGGTGTGTCGGGCAGGCCCCGGCCTGGGCACCGCTGCCGGTGCAGTACGTGGACTACACGCTGTGGCAGCGCACACAATTCGGCGACCTCGATGATCACAGCGGGCCGATCGCCGAACAACTGGACTACTGGCAGCGGGCCCTGGCGGGTCTGCCCGAGCGTCTGGACCTGCCCACCGACCGGCCCTATCCGCCGGTGGCCGACCACCGCGGCGCCCGGGTCAGCACGGCCTGGCCGGCCGAGCTGCAGCAACAGATCCGTCGAGTCGCCCGCGAAAACAACGCCACCGGCTTCATGGTCGTCCAAGCCGCACTCGCCACACTGCTGGCGCGCATCAGCACGAGTTCGGATGTGGCCGTGGGCTTCCCGATCGCCGGCCGCCGCGACGCCGCGCTGGATGAGCTGGTCGGCTTCTTCGTCAACACCCTGGTGCTGCGGGTCGATCTGGGCGAATACCCCGGGGGCGACCCCACCTTCGCCGATCTGCTGGCGCAGGTACGCCGGCGCAGCCTGGCCGCCTACGAACACCAGGACGTACCGTTCGAGATGCTGGTCGAGCGGCTCAATCCGACCCGCAGCCTGACCCACCACCCAGTGGTGCAGGTACTGCTGGGCTGGCAGAACTTCTCCTGGCAGACCGGTGAGGTCGCCGGGCCTGCGCTGGGTGACCTGCAGGTGACACCGCTACCGGTGGATACCCAGACCGCCCGGATGGATCTGTCGTTCTCCCTGGCCGAGCGCTGGTCCACCGACGGCGAACCTGACGGCCTCGACGTCACCGTCGAGTTCCGCACCGATGTGTTCGATGCGTCGAGCGTCGAGACGATGGTCGGCCGGTTGCGTCGAATGTTGGACGCGTTCACCGATGATCCGCAGCGGCGGCTGTCCTCGGTCGACCTACTCGATGAGGTGGAACGGGCGCGGCTGGACCGCTGGGGCAACCGTGCAGTGCTGGGCCGGCCATGGGGCGAGGCCACCGTGCCGGAACTGTTCACCGCGCAGGTGACCCGCGCCCCCGATGCGGTGGCCCTGGTCTGTGGGGACCGGTCGTGGACTTACGGCGAACTCGATGAGCACGCAAACCGGTTGGCGCACCTGCTGATCGACCGGGGTGCCGGGGCGGGAGCCGTTGTTGCGCTGCTGTTTGCCCGGTCGGCCGAAGCGATCGTGGCGATTCTGGCGGTACAGAAGTCGGGGGCGGCGTACCTGCCGTTCGACCCGGCGCTGCCGGATTCGCGGATCGAGTTCATGCTCGGTGATGCCACCCCGGTTGTCGCGGTCAGCACCGCCGATCTGGCGAACCGGTTCGATGGCCACGGGATCACCGTCATCGACGTCGACGATCCGGCCGTGCGTGAACAGTCCGCCGCCGCGCCGCCCGGGCCGGCCGTCGACGACATGGCCCACATCATCTACACCTCCGGCACCACCGGAATGCCGAAAGGCGTTGCGGTCACCCAACGCAACGTCACCCAGCTGTTCGATGACCTGCAGATCGGGATCGACCTGGCCCCGCAGCAAGTGTGGACCCAATTCCACTCCTACGCGTTCGATTTCTCGGTGTGGGAGATCTGGGGTGCGCTGCTGCACGGCGGCCGGCTGGTGGTGGTGCCCGACGCGGTGGCCCGCTCGGCTGCCGACTTCCATGATCTGCTGGTCCGCCAACGCGTGACGGTACTGACCCAGACACCTTCGGCCGCTGCGGTATTGGACACCGACGGGCTGGACGCCGCGAACCTGGTGATCGGTGCCGAGGCCTGCCCGCCGGAACTGGTGGACCGCTGGGCACCGGGGCGGGTGATGGTGAACGTCTACGGCCCGACCGAAACGACGATGTGGCTGTGCAAGAGCACCCCACTGATCGAGGGGTCGGGTGCGCCGCCGATCGGATCACCCACCGCCGGCGCGGCATTCTTCGTACTCGATGAATGGCTGCGCCCGGTGCCCGCCGGCGTGGTCGGCGAGCTGTACCTGACCGGCCGCGGGGTGGGCATCGGCTACTGGCGTCGGCCCGGGCTGACCGCTTCGCGGTTCATGGCCTGCCCGTTCGGTGAACCGGGCATGCGGATGTACCGCACCGGCGATCTGGTGGCCTGGCGTCCGGACGGACAGTTGGGCTACTTCGGCCGCGCCGACGAGCAGGTCAAGGTCCGTGGTTACCGCATCGAATTAGGTGATGTGCGTTCGGCTTTGGCGGCGCTGCCCGGGGTGCAGCAGGCCGCGGTGATCGCCCGCGAGGATCGTCCCGGTGACAAGCGACTGGTTGGTTACTTCACCGGCACCGCCGACCCGGTGCAGGCACGTGCCGCGCTGGCCGAAGTACTGCCGGGCTACATGGTGCCGGCGGCGGTGGTCACAGTGCCCGCGCTGCCGATGACGGTCAACGGCAAGCTGGACGTCCGCGCCCTGCCGACCCCGGATTACCAGGGCATCACCCGCTATCGCGCTCCCTCTGGCGCGGTCGAGGAGCGGCTGACCGCGATCTACGCCGAGCTACTCGGGGTCGACCGAGTGGGTGTCGATGACTCGTTCTTCGATCTGGGCGGCGACTCGCTGTCCACCATGCGACTGATCGCCGCGATCAATGCCGCTCTGGATGTCGAACTGCCGGTGCGCACAGTTTTCGAGGCGCCGACGGTGGCGCAGTTGGCTCCCCGGATCGCCGATGGTACCGATCGGTTGGCACCGCTGGTGCCGATGCCACGCCCGGCCGATATTCCATTGTCCTACGCGCAGAATCGGCTGTGGTTCGTCGATCAGCTACAAGGGCCGTCACCGATGTACAACATGCCGGTGGCACTGCGGCTGCACGGCCGGTTGGATGCCGACGCGTTGGGTGCGGCGCTGCGGGACGTGGTGGCCCGGCACGAGAGCCTGCGAACCCGGTATGTCGGTACCGGCGGCGTGGCACACCAACTGGTCAGTTCGGTGTCCGAGGCCGACTTCGGCTGGGAGTTGGTGGATGCCGGTGGGTGGACGGCGGAGCAGCTGTCCGACGCCATGACTGCGGTGACGCAGTACACCTTCGATCTGAGTGCCGAAACACCCATGCGGGCCAAGCTGTTCCGGGTCTCCGATACCGAGCACGTACTGGTGGCCGTCGTACACCACATCGCCGCCGACGGTTGGTCGCTGGCCCCACTGGTGCGCGATCTGAGCGTGGCCTACGCCGCCAGGGCAGCCGGGCAGGCACCCGGCTGGGCTCCGCTGCCGGTGCAGTACGTCGATTACACGCTGTGGCAGCGCGAACAGCTCGGTGAGCTCGATGATCAGGGCAGTCGCCTGAGCGCACAGCTGGCCTACTGGCGAAATGCGCTGGACGGCATGCCCGAACATCTTGAGCTGCCCACCGACCGGCCCTACCCGGCGGTCGCCGATCATCGCGGCGCGACGGTTCGGGTCGACTGGTCGGCCGAACTGCAGGAGCGGATCGCCCGACTCTCCCGTGAGCACAACGCGACCAGCTTCATGGTGGTACAGGCCGCACTGGCCCTGCTGCTCTCCCGACTGGCCGCCAGTTCCGATGTGGCACTGGGCTTCCTGATCGCCGGACGGCGTGACGCCGCGCTGGATCAGCTGGTGGGCTTCTTCGTCAACACCCTGGTGCTGCGGGTCGACCTCAGCGGTGACCCCACCGTCGCCGATCTGCTGGCCCAGGTGCGGGACAACAGCCTGGCCGCCTACGAACACCAGGACGTGCCGTTCGAGGTGTTGGTGGAGCGGCTCAACCCGACCCGCAGCCTGACCCACCACCCGCTGGTTCAGGTGGCCTTGGGTTGGCAGAACCTGCCTTGGCAGGACATCGCGGACAACGCCGATCCGACAACAGGATTGGTACTCGGCGACCTGAACGTCACACCGCTGGAGCTGGACAGCGGTACCGCACGCATGGACCTGTCGATCTCGCTGTCCGAACGCCGGGGTGCCGACGGTGCGCCGGCCGGTATCGGGGGCACGGTGGAATTCCGCACCGATGTATTCGACGCCGCCGGCGTCGATGCCTTGGTGAGCCGACTCGAACAGGTACTCATCGCTCTTACCTCCGGCTCGCAGCGCGCACTGTCCTCGATCGACGTGCTCGAGTCCGCGGAGCATGACCGGTTGGATGTGCTGGGCAATCGCGCGGTGCTGACCGCACCGGCCGACGTCCAGGTCTCCGTCCCGGCCATGTTCGCAGCCCGGGCGACCCAGGCACCCGATGCTGTCGCGATCAGCGACGGTGCTCGCAACGTGACCTACCGCCAGCTCGATGACGAGTCGAACCGCTTGGCGCACTTGCTGATCGACCACGGAGTGGGCACCGGGTCCTGCGTGGCGCTGGTCTCCGGACGATCGGCCGCGGCGATCGCGGCGATCCTGGCGGTGCTCAAGACCGGCGCGGCCTACCTGCCGATCGATCCGTCGGCACCGGCGGCGCGTATCGAATTCATGCTCTCCGATGCCGCTCCGGTGGCGGCGGTCTGCACCGGTGAATTCACCGGGCTGCTGGCCGATTTCGGTGGTCCGGTAATCGAGCTTGATGACCTGGGTATCGAAATATCGCCCGCCACAGCATTTCCCGCTGTAGCCCCAGACGATATCGCCTACCTGATCTACACCTCGGGCACCACCGGTGTGCCGAAAGGAGTGGCGGTGACGCACCGGAACGTCACAGCATTGCTGGGGTCGCTGGATGCGGGCCTTCCGGCACCCGGGGTGTGGAGCCACGCGCACTCACTTGCCTTCGACGTATCGGTGTGGGAAATTTTCGGGCCGCTGCTGCGCGGCGGCCGGGTGGTCGTGGTGCCCGACGCGCGCTCCGCACAGGATCTGCATGCCGTGCTGACCGCCGGGGGCGTCACGGTACTGACCCAGACACCCTCGGCGGCAGCGATATTGGATACCCGGGGGCTGGAATCGACCACCCTGGTAGTGGTCGGTGAGGCCTGCCCGCCGGAGGTGGTGGACCGCTGGGCCGGCCGCGGACCGATGATCAACGCCTACGGGCCCACCGAGACCACCATGTGCGTGGCGATCAGCCGGCCGCTGGTCGCCGGTGCCGACCCCGTGGTGCCGATCGGTTCGCCGGTACCCGGGGCGGCCCTGTTCGTCCTGGACGAGCGGTTGCGGCCGGTACCGGTCGGTGTGGTCGGCGAGTTGTATGTCGCCGGCGATGGGGTGGCCGCCGGATACCTCGGCCGGGCGGCATTGACCGCGGCACGTTTTGTCCCCTGCCCGTTCGGTATTGCCGGTGGGCGCATGTACCGTACCGGTGACCTGGTGTGCTGGGGTGCCGACGGGCAACTGCGCTACCGCGGCCGGGTCGACGATCAGGTCAAGATCCGCGGCCACCGCATCGAACTCGGCGAGATCCAGACCGCGCTGGCTGCGCTCGATGGGGTACGACAGGCGGTCGTGATCGCCCGCGAGGACCGGCCTGGCGACAAGCGTCTGGTCGGATACCTGGTGGGTACGGCCGATCCGACGGCGGCGCGGGCCGCCCTGGTGCAGCGGCTGCCGGCCTACATGGTGCCGGCAGCCCTAGTGCCGATCGAGTCAATCCCGTTGACCACCAACGGAAAACTGGATACCCGCGCATTGCCGGATCCCGATTACAGTGCCGGGGTGTACCGCGCGCCGACCGGCGCGGTCGAGGAAATCCTGGCCGGTGTCTACGCCGAGGTACTCGAGCTGGAGCGGGTCGGCATAGATGACTCATTCTTCGACCTGGGTGGCGACAGCATCTCGGCGATGCGACTGATCGCGGCGATCAACGAGGCCCTGGACACCGATCTGGCGGTCCGCACCGTCTTCGAGGCGCCCACGATCGCGCAACTGGCCCCGCGGATCGGCGTCGGCACCGGGCGGCTGGCGCCGTTGGTGGCCGGCGAACGGCCAGCGGTGGTTCCGTTGTCGTTCGCACAGAACCGGTTGTGGTTCCTGGAACAGCTGCAGGGCCCCTCGGCGATCTACAACCTCTCGACGGCACTGCGCCTGGACGGCGCCCTCGACGCCGATGCGCTGCGCGCGGCACTGGGTGATGTGGTGGCCCGGCATGAGAGCCTGCGTACCCTGTTCGTCGCACCCGACGGGGTGGCGCAACAGGTGATCGTGCCCGCCGACCGTGCCGAATTCGGCTGGCAGAGCATCGATGCCACCGAATGGGCCGCCGACGAGCAGCAGGATGCGATCGACGCCGCGGGTCGCCACGCCTTCGATCTGGCCAACGAGATACCGCTACGGGCAACATTGTTCCGCCTGGCACCCGATCACCACGTACTGGTGGCGGCGGTGCACCACATCGCAGCCGACGGCTGGTCGATCACCCCGCTGGCCCGCGATCTCGGCGTGGCTTACACCGCGCGCTGTGCGGGGCGGGCACCGGGCTGGGCACCCTTGCCGGTGCAGTACGTGGACTACACGCTGTGGCAGCGTGCGCAATTCGGTGATCTGCAGGACAGTGAGAGCCTCATCGGTGCGCAGTTGGCGTATTGGCAGGAGACCCTGGCCGGCCTGCCGGAGCGGGTGGCGCTGCCCACCGACCGGCCGTATCCGTTGGTGGCCGATCAGCGCGGCGCCACGGTATCGGTGCAGTGGCCCGCCGAGTTGCAACAACAGATCGACCGGCTGGCCCGGGACCAGCACGCCACCAGCTTCATGGTGGTGCAGGCCGCCCTGGCGCTGCTGCTGTCGAAGATCAGCGCCAGTTCGGATGTGGCCGTGGGCTTCCCGATCGCCGGTCGCCGGGAAGCCGTGCTGGATGAGCTGGTCGGCTTCTTCGTCAACACCCTGGTACTGCGGGTGGAACTGGATGGTGACCCCACCTTCGTCGACCTGCTGGCCCAGGTTCAGCAGCGCAGCCTGGCCGCCTACGAACATCAGGATGTGCCGTTCGAGGTCTTGGTGGAGCGACTGAACCCGGCCCGCAGCCTGACCCACCATCCGCTGGTGCAGGTGCTGCTGGCCTGGCAGAACCTCCCCGGCCAGGGTGCCAATCCCGCACTGGCACTGGGGGATTTGCGGGTGACGCCGCTACCGGTTGACACCCGGACCGCCCGGATGGACTTGACACTATCGTTGGGTGAGCTGTGGGCCGCGGACGGTAGCCCGGCCGGCATCGGTGGCACCGTGGAATACCGCACCGATGTGTACGATGCGTCGACCATCGAATCCCTGGTCGATCGGCTGCGTCGAATGTTGTCGGCGCTCACCGCCGATCCGACACGACCGTTGTCATCGGTAGACCTGCTCGATGAGCGGGAGCGGGCCCACCTGGACGAGATCGGCAACCGGACCGCACTGAGCACGGGGCCGGGCACCGCTGCGTCGATCCCGGAACTGTTCGGGGCCCAGGTGGCGCGGATCCCGGATCAGGTGGCACTGGCCCACGCGGGGCGTTCGCTGACCTACCGGGAACTCGATGACGCATCCAGCCGGTTGGCCAACGTGCTGTCCGAACATGGGGCACGCCCGGGACAGACTGTGGCACTTATGCTTCCGCGGTCGGCCGAGGCGATCACCGCGATCCTGGCGGTACTGAAGACCGGAGCCGCCTACCTGCCGCTCGACCCCGCACTGCCGGCGTCGCGCGTCGGATTCGTTCTGCAGGACGCCACTCCGGTCGCGGTGATCAGCACGGCGGAGCTGACGGACCGACTGGACGGCTACGGTGGCGTCGTCATCGACATCGACGATCCGGTCCACGAGACCGGCTCTGCTGCAGAACTTTCCGCGCCCCAGGGCGATGACATCGCCTACCTGATCTACACCTCGGGTACCACCGGTGTGCCCAAGGGTGTTGCGGTGACCCACCGCAACGTCACTCAGTTGCTGATGACGAACTCCGGGCTGCCGCAGGCCGGCGTCTGGTCGCAGTGGCATTCGCTGGCCTTCGACGTCTCGGTGTGGGAGATCTTCGGTGCTCTACTGCACGGGGGACGCCTGGTGGTGGTGCCCGAATCGGTTGCCCGCGCGCCGGAAGACCTGCACGCCCTGCTGATTGACCAGCAGGTCACCGTGCTGAGCCAAACACCCTCTGCGGCCGGGGCATTGCCGTTGGCTGGTCTGGACGGGGTGACCCTGGTGGTGGCCGGTGAGGCCTGCCCGGATGAGCTGGTGGACCGCTGGACCGCCGGTGGTCGGGAGATGATCAACGCCTACGGGCCCACCGAGGCCACCATCTACGCGGCGATCAGCAGAGCGCTGGCCCCGGGCGGCGGCGCGCCGATCGGTGTCCCGGAGCCCGGCGCGGCACTGTTCGTGCTGGACGCATCGTTGCGGCCGGTACCGGTCGGGGTGGTTGGCGAACTGTACATCGCAGGCGCCGGTGTGGCGGCCGGGTACCGTCGTCGATCCGGTTTGACCGCAACACGTTTCGTGCCCTGCCCGTTCGGAGAACCAGGGACCCGGATGTACCGCACCGGTGATCTGGTGCGCTGGCGCGCCGACGGGCAACTCGACTATCTGGGCCGTGTCGACGAGCAGGTCAAGATCCGCGGCTACCGCATCGAACTCGGCGAGATCCGCACCGCATTGGCCGGCATCGACGGGGTGGAGCAGGCTGCGGTGATCGCCCGCGAGGACCGTCCGGGTGACAAACGACTGGTCGGCTATCTGACCGGCAGTGCCGATCCGGTCGTGGTCCGCGCCGCCCTGGCAGAACGACTGCCCGCGTACATGATTCCGGCGGCTGTGCTGACCGTGGCCGAATTACCGCTCACCGCCAACGGCAAGCTCGATGTCCGCGCGCTGCCGGCCCCGGACTATCGGGACCTGGATCGGTATCGCGCACCCGCGGATGCGATCGAGGAGATCCTCGCCGCCATCTACGCGCAGGTGTTGGGCCTGGACCGGGTCGGCGTGGACGACTCGTTCTTCGACCTGGGCGGCGACAGTATCTCGTCGATGCAGGTGGTGACCCGGGCCCGGGCTGCCGGACTGACCTTGCGCACCCGCGACCTGTTCGTCGAACAGACGGTGGCGCGACTGGCCCGGGTGGCCGGCGTGGCGGAAGAACCCGCGGTGGCCGACGAGGGGATCGGCCCGGTACCTGCCACCCCGATCATCACGTGGCTGGCCGGCATCGACGGCCCGGTGGACCAGTTCAACCAGAGTGTGTTGGTGCAGACCCCGGCCGGTGTCGACCAAGATGACGTGGTATCGGTGCTGCAGGCGCTGCTGGACCACCATGGCACCCTGCGGATGCGCGCGGACGGTACCGACCTGCTGATTCCCGAGCCCGGTGCGATCGATGCCCACGACTGCGTGCAGGTCGCCGAAGAACTTTCCGAAATCACTGTGGCACAGGCCCGGTCGAGACTGAACCCTGCCGCCGGCGCCATGGTGAGTGCGCTGTGGGTGCCGGTCACCGGTGAACTGCTGCTGGTGGTGCACCACCTGGCGGTGGACGCGGTATCGTGGCGGATCCTGTTGGAAGACATGAACATTGCCTGGACACAGCACCGCGCGGGGCAACCGGTGGTGCTGCCGGCCGGCGGGACGTCATTCCAGCGCTGGGCAACGCTGCTACGCGAGCACGCCACCGAGCCCGAGGTGACCAAGCACACCGAGACCTGGCGGCAGATCGCGGCCACCCCCGCGGCGCTGCCTCCGGTGCAACCGGCGATCGATACCTTCGCCACCGCCGGACACCTGTCGGCCGAACTGGATGCCGAGACCACCGGCATGTTGCTCGGTGCGGTACCGGCGGCCTTCCACACCGGGGTACAGGACATCCTGCTGATCGCTTTGGCCTTGGCCACAACGGAATTCCTAGGCTCGACCACGGTCGGTATCGACGTCGAAGGTCACGGTCGCCACGAGGAAGTGGGAGACACAGATCTGACCCGCACCGTTGGCTGGTTCACCACCAAGTCGCCGGTGGCACTGACCGTCGGCGGCCTGAGCTGGACGCAGGTGACCGCCGGCGATGCCCGACTCGGGGCGGTGATCAAGGACGCCAAGGAGCAGCTGAGAGCGCACCCGGACCCGTTGAGCTACGGGCTGTTGCGGTACCTGACCGACGAGCTGGACGCCGCCGAGCCGACCGTCGGATTCAATTACCTCGGACGGCAAAAGAAACTCGGCGAGCTGTCCGATGAACTGTGGCGAGTCGGATCGCTGACCGGGCCGGACGCGACGGCTGCGCTGGACATCCCGATGCCGCTGATGCACACGGTCGAGCTCAATGCCGCTGCAGTCGACGGTGCGGATGGCACACGGCTGCATGCCAATTGGACCTGGGCGACGTCGGTGCTGGAGCAGCGGCAGGTCGCCGGGCTCAGCGAGCTGTGGCTGCAGGCACTGACCGGGATCTGTGCCCACGTCCGCGGCGGCGGCGGCGGTCTGACCCCATCTGACGTCGCGCCCGCCCGGATCACCCAGCGCCAGATCGATGACCTGCAAAGGCAATTCGATATCGCCGACGTATTGCCGCTGACCTCGGTTCAGCAGGGGCTGCTGTTCCACGCCACCACGATGACCGGTGAGGGCGAACTGTACGCCGGCCAACTCGACATCGGCATCACCGGTCGGGTCGATCACGAACGGCTGCGGGCAGCGGTGCACGCGGTGGTGACACGGCACCCGAACCTGGTGGCGCACTTCCACCAGGGCACCGGTGCGCCGGTGCAGGTGATCCCGACCGCACCGGAAACCGTCTGGCACGACATCAGTCTGGATGCCGAAGCGGTACAAGACTTCTGCGCCGCCGAACGCGCAGCCGTCTGCGATCTGGCCGGGCAGCGGCCGTTCCGGGCGGCGTTGATCCGGATCGCTCAAGATCAGTACCGGTTCGTGCTGACCAATCACCACATCGTGCTGGACGGCTGGTCCATGCCGATCCTGCTGGGTGAGATCTTCGCCGGCTATCACGGACATCAGCTGCCGGCTCCGGCGTCCTACCGAACCTTCGTCAGCTGGCTGGCCGGTCGGGACCAGGAGACGGCCCGGGCGGCCTGGGCCGCAGCGCTGGCGGGCTTCGACACGCCGACGCTTGTCGGAGGCTCAGCAGGATATGGCGAGCGCCGCGTCGAAATGTTCGAGCTACCAGACGGGCTCGCGGATGCGGTCACCGAACTGGCCCGTACCCACCGCACCACATCCAGCACCGTGCTGCAGGCCGGCTACGCACAGGTACTGTGCCGACTGACCGGTCGGCACGATGTGGCCTTCGGAACCACGGTCTCCGGGCGCCCCGCCGAGGTTGCCGGCGTCGATTCGATGGTCGGCCTGTTCATCAACACCGTGCCGGTGCGGGTGAACATCAGCGCGGGCACCACCACGTCCGGACTACTGGATCAGTTGCAGGCCGCCCACAACGACACGCTGGAGCATCAACACCTGGCGCTGAACGAGATTCATCGCATCGCCGGCCACGACCAGTTGTTCGACACCCTGTTCGCCTATGAGAACTATCCGGTGGATGCCGCCGCACTGTCCGCCGGACACGAACTCGAGATCACCGGTATCGCGACCCGCGAGTCCACTCACTATCCGTTGGCCATCCAGGCACAGCCCGGCCGCGAGCTGACCTTACGGGTCGAGTACGACACCGCGGCGTTCGACGCCGACGACATCAAGGCGCTGGTGGATCGTTTTGAGCGGGTACTGACCACCATGACCGCCGAGCCCGGGCGACCCTTGTCGGCCATCGATACCCTCGACGCCGAAGAGCTTGCCCAACTGGATGATTGGGGTGGTCGCGCCACCCTGTATTCGCCGACCGCGGACGCCACGGTGCCGGGGCTCTTCGTTGCCCAGGCTGCCGGCACACCCGATGCGGTGGCGGTGGTCGGCGAAGACCGGATGTTGACCTACCGTGAGCTGGACGAGGCCGCCAACCGGCTGGCGAACCTGCTGGCCGACCGGGGTGCCGCACCGGGCCGGGTGGTGGCACTGCTGTTCGGCCGGTCGATCGAGGCGATCACCGCGATCCTTGCGGTACTCAAGACTGGCGCGGCTTATCTGCCGCTCGATCCCGGACTGCCGTCGTCGCGGATCGAGTTCATGCTCGGTGACGCCCAGCCGATGGCCGTCGTCACCACCACCGAACGCAGCCACCTGGTTGCGACGGCGAGCGTCCCGGTCATCGAACTGACCGAGTCGCTGCTCGAAACCGGCAGCACCGCAGCACTATCGGGGCCGTGCCCGGACGACCTCGCCCACATCATCTACACCTCCGGGACCACCGGTGTGCCCAAGGGCGTTGCGGTCAACCACCGCAACGTCTGCCAACTGTTCGACGGGCTGCGGATCGGTATCGACCTGCGGGCGACGCCACCGCAGGTGTGGACCCAGTTCCATTCGTACGCCTTCGATTTCTCGGTGTGGGAGATCTGGGGCGCACTGCTGCACGGCGGCCGCCTGGTGGTGGTGCCCGACGCGGTGGCCCGCTCGGCGCCGGACTTCCACGCCCTGCTGGTCCGCGAACGGATCACCGTGCTGGCCCAGACCCCCTCGGCGGCAGCGGTATTGCCCACCGACGGCCTGGATTCCGTCACGTTGCTGATCGGTGCCGAACCGTGCCCGCCGGAGCTGGTGGACCGCTGGGCGGCCCGCGGTCGCATGGTCAATGTGTACGGGCCGACCGAAACCACCATGTGGGTCACCAAGAGCGCTGCCTTGCAGGTCGGCTCCGGCGCGCCGCCGATCGGTTCGCCGGTCGCGCATGCCGCGCTGTTCGTGCTCGATGACTGGCTGCGTCCGGTGCCCACGGGGGTGGCGGGAGAGCTGTACGTGGCCGGTGCCGGAGTGGGCGCCGGATACCTGCGTCGATCCGGTTTGACCGCAACACGCTTCGTGCCTTGCCCGTTCGGCGAGCCGGGGGCACGGATGTACCGCACCGGTGATCTGGTGCGCTGGCGCGCCGACGGCCAGCTGGAATACCTGGGCCGCGCCGACGAACAGGTGAAAATCCGCGGCCACCGCATCGAACTCGGCGACGTGCAATCGGCGCTGGCAGCGCTGCCCGGGGTCAGACAGGCCGCGGTGATCGTCCGTGAAGACCAGCCGGGGGACAGGCGTCTGGTCGGCTACCTGGTCGGCAGTGCCGACCCCGCCGAGGCGCGCGCCGCGCTGGCCCAGTACCTTCCGGGCTATATGGTGCCGACCGCCGTGGTGGCCGTCGCGGCGCTGCCGCTGACCCTCAATGGCAAGCTCGACACTCGCGCGCTGCCGAAACCCGATTACACCGGAAGCGGTTATCGCGCACCCGGTAACCACACCGAGGAGATCCTGGCCGGCGTCTACGCGCAGGTGCTCGGCATCGAGCGGGTCGGCATCGACGACTCGTTCTTCGACCTGGGCGGCGACTCGCTGTCCACCATGCGCCTGGTCGCCGCGATCAACGCCGCGCTGGATGTGGAGCTGCCGGTCCGGACAGTCTTCGAGGCACCCACGGTGGCCCAGCTGGCGCCGCTGATCGGCGAGGCCGACAGCCGGCTGGAACCGCTGGAACCGGTCGAGCGTCCCGCTGAGATCCCGCTGTCGTTCGCCCAGAGCCGCCTGTGGTTCGTGGACCAATTGCAGGGCCCCTCACCGGTTTACAACATGGCATCGGCACTACGGATCACCGGAGAGCTGGACGCCGCGGCACTGGGTACGGCGCTGGGCGACGTGGTCGCGCGGCACGAGAGCCTGCGCACCCGGTTCACCGCGCCGGACGGCACCCCGCAGCAGGTGGTGGTTCCGGCCGAGCGGGCCGACTTCGGCTGGGAGGTGGTGGACGCCCAGGGCTGGACGCCGGGACGGCTGCACGAAGCTCTGCAGGCCGCCGCCCGGCACACCTTCGACCTGGCCGTCGATATCCCGTTGCGGGCACACCTGTTCCGGGTCGCGGACGATGAGCACGTCCTGGTGGCCGTGGTGCATCACATCGCCGCCGACGGGTGGTCCCTGCGCCCGTTGACCGCCGACCTGGGCGTTGCGTATGCCGCCCGCTGCGCCGGCCAGGTCCCGGACTGGCAGCCGTTACCGGTGCAGTACGTGGACTACACGCTATGGCAGCGGGCACAATTCGGGGCCCTGGACGATACCGGCAGCCGGGTTGCGGCGCAGCTGGCCTACTGGGAAGACACCCTGGCCGCGCTGCCCGAGCGCATCGAACTGCCCACCGATCGGCCCTACCCGCTGATCGCCGATCTGGCCGGTGCCACCGTCCCGGTGAACTGGCCCACCGAACTGCACGAGCAGGTGGCCCGGGTCGCCCGTGAGCACAATGCCACCAGCTTCATGGTGGTGCAGGCCGCCCTGGCCGCGTTGTTGTCCAAGCTGAGCGCCAGTTCCGATGTGGCCGTGGGCTTCCCGATTGCCGGGCGGCGCGATCCGGCCTTGGATGATCTGGTCGGCTTCTTCGTCAACACCCTGGTACTGCGCGCGGACCTGACCGGCGATCCCAACTTTGCCGACCTGCTGGCGCAGGTGCGCAGCCGCAGCCTGGAGGCCTTCGAACACCAGGACGTGCCATTCGAGGTGCTGGTCGACCGGCTCAACCCGACCCGCAGTCTGACCCACCACCCACTGGTACAGGTCATGCTGGCCTGGCAGAACTTCGCCGGGCAGACCGACCCGGCCGCCGGCTCCGGACTCAAGGGCGTCGAGGTCAACTCGATTCCGCTGGGCACCCAGTCGGCCCGGATGGACCTGACCTTCTCGCTGTCCGAACACTGGTCGGCCACCGGCGCACCGGCCGGAATCGGCGGCGAGGTCGAGTTCCGCACCGACGTCTTCGATGCCGAAACCATTGCCACATTGATCATCCGGTTGCAGCGCCTGCTGACCGCGATCACCGCCGATGTGATGCTCCCATTGTCCTCGGTGGATCTGCTCGACGAGCCGGAGCGGGCCCGGCTCGACCACCTCGGCCACCGCGCCGTCCTGGCCGGCCCGACCCTCGCGACCGCAGCTGTCCCGGAGCTGTTCACCGCCCAGGTCAGCCGCACCCCGGATGCGGTTGCCCTCACCTGCACCGGCCGGTCACTGACCTACCGGGAACTGGACGTCGCGGCAAATCGGTTGGCACATCTGCTGATCGATCGCGGTGCAGGTCCCGGCCGTACCGTGGCGCTGTTGTTCCACCGATCGGCCGAGGCGATCACCGCGATCCTTGCGGTGCTCAAGACCGGGGCGGCCTACCTGCCGATCGACCCGGCGTTGCCTGCCTCGCGGATCGCGTTCATGCTCGACGATGCCGCACCGGTTGCCGTCATCACCACCGTTGATCTGGCGGCGCGGCTGGCAGACGTCGATGTGATGGTCATCGACATCAACGATCCGATGATCGAAACCCATTCCGCGGCAACGCCTCCCGCACCCCAGGCCGATGACATCGCTTACCTGATCTACACCTCGGGTACCACCGGTGTGCCCAAGGGCGTGGCCATCACCCATCGTAATGTCGTCGGATTGCTGGGCGCGCGGGATCTGGAGCTGGGCCGCGCGCAGGTCTGGAGCCAGTGGCATTCGCTGGCGTTCGACGTTTCGGTCTGGGAGATCTTCGGTGCACTACTGCACGGCGCCCGACTGGTGGTCGTGCCCGAATCGGTGGCCCGCGCACCCGAGGAGCTGCACGACCTTCTGGTCGCCGAACGGGTCGAGGTACTGACCCAGACCCCGTCCGCGGCAATGATGTTGTCGCCGAACGGTCTCGACTCCACCACCCTGGTGGTGGCCGGCGAGGCCTGCCCGGCGGAACTGGTGCAGCGCTGGGTGGCCGGCACCGAGCCGGGCCGAATCATGCGCAATGCCTACGGCCCCACCGAGGCCACCATCTACGCCGCGGTCAGCGCGCCACTGGCGGCCGGATCCGGTGTGGTACCCATCGGCTCGCCGGCCGGCCAGTCCGCGCTGTTCGTACTGGACGAGTGGCTGCGTCCGGTACCGGCCGGTGTGGTCGGCGAACTGTACGTCGCGGGTAGCGGGGTGGCTGCCGGGTACGTGCGCCGCGCCGGACTGACCGCATCGCGGTTCGTCGCGTGCCCGTTCGGCGAGCAGGGCACCAGGATGTACCGCACCGGGGACCTGGTGCGCTGGGGCTCCGACGGCCAGCTGCAGTACCTGGGCCGCGCCGACGAGCAGGTCAAGATCCGCGGCTACCGCATCGAATTGGGCGATGTACAAACGGCTCTGGCCGGAATGGACGGGGTGCAGCAGGCGGTGGTGATCGCCCGGGAGGATCGCCCTGGCGACAAGCGTCTGGTCGGCTACGTCACCGGCACCGCCGACCCGACCGAAACCCGGGCCGCCCTGTCCAAGCACCTGCCCGGCTACATGGTGCCGGCGGCGATCGTGCCGATCGACACCCTGCCGTTGACCCCCAACGGCAAACTCGACCGGAGGGCATTGCCCGCACCGACCTACGGCAACGCCGACGAATACCGGGCACCGGGCAGCGAGATCGAGCAGCAACTGGCCGACATCTTCGCCGAGGTCCTCGGACTGGCCCGCGTCGGCGTCGACGACTCGTTCTTCGAACTGGGCGGCGACAGCATCATGTCGATGCAGGTGGTCGCGCGAGCCCGCGCCGCCGGCCTGATCTGCCGACCGCGCGACATCTTCGTCGAACAGACCGTGGCACGACTGGCCCTGGTGGCCAAGGCTTCGGACGGACCGATCGACGATGACGACGGTGCCGGCCAGATCATGGCGACCCCGATCATCCGCTGGCTGGCCGAGGTCGACGGTCCGGTCGACCAGTTCAACCAGACGATCGTGGTACAGGCACCCGCTGGGGTGGAAGAGGCGGACGTCGTCGTGGTCCTGCAGGCACTGCTGGACCGCCATCCCATGCTCCGGCTGCGGGTCGACGCGGACTGGACCCTGCAGGTGCCGCCGCCCGGCGAGGACCGAGTGTGCCTGCGCACCGTCGAGAAGATCACCGAAGACGCCGTGCTGGCGTCCCGCACCCGGTTGAACCCGGCGGCCGGGGTGCTGCTCAGCGCGCTGTGGGAGGTTACCGGCGGCCGTCTGGTGCTGATCGTGCACCACCTCGCCGTCGACGGCGTGTCCTGGCGAATCCTGTTGGAGGACTTGAATATCGCCTGGGCTCAACATCGTGGCGGACAGCCGATCACGTTGCCCACCGGTGGCACGTCATTCCGGCGCTGGGCCGAGGTGCTCACCGAGCATGCCCATCACGACGACGTCACCGTGCAGCGCGATGCCTGGCAACAGGTGACCGCAACCCCGGCGATTCTGCCCGCCGTGCAGCCGAGCTTCGATACCTACGCCACCGCCGGTCAACTGTCGGTGTCCCTCGAGGACGTCGACACCGTCGAGGTACTGCTGCGCGAGGCCCCGACGGCCTTCCACGCGGGCGTGCAGGATATTCTGCTCATCGGATTCGCTTTGGCGCTCAAGGAATTCCTGGGTGCGCCGGATATCGGCATGGACGTCGAGGGTCACGGCCGCCACGACGAACTGTCCGACAACGTCGATCTCTCACGCACCGTCGGCTGGTTCACCACCAAGTATCCGGTGGCGCTGCGGATCGCTGAATTATCTTGGGCACAGATCATTTCCGGCGATGATGCGCTGGGTGCGGTGATCAAGGACAGCAAAGAACAACTGCGGGCCCTGCCCGACGGGTTGACTTATGGTCTGCTGCGCTACCTCGATGACGACACCGACCTCACCGGGCCCGACCCCGCCATCGGTTTCAACTATTTGGGCCGTCTCGGCGGCGGACCGGAGTTGTCCGAGGAGCTGTGGCGGATCGCCCGCGACGGAGCGGCGGCGACCGCGGTGAGCACCGCGGTGCCCATGCCTTTGATGCACACCCTGGATCTGAATGCCGGCACCGTCGACACCGAGGCCGGACCGCAACTGCACGCAACGTGGACCTGGGCTACTTCGGCGCTCGATCGATCGCAGATCAGCCGACTCGGCGAGTTGTGGTTCCAGGCCCTGCGCGGTATTGCGGCCCATGTACGGTGCGGCGGTGGTGGTTTGACGCCGTCCGATGTCGCGCCGGCACGGATCACCCAGCAACAGATCGACGAGCTACAGCGCGCACACCCGGTTGCCGACATCCTGCCGGTCACCCCGTTACAACAGGGCCTGTTGTTCCACGCCCGCAGCGCACCGGACACCGACACCTACGCGGTGCAGTTCGACCTGACTATCACCGGCAGCCTGGACGCCGAGCGGCTGCGCGATGCGGTGCGCACCGTGGCGGCCCGGCACCCGCATCTGTCCGCGCGGTTCGATGCCGAGTTCGGCGTGCAGGTGATCCCGGCCGAGCCGGAAATCGGCTGGCAATACCTGGATCTCGATGAGCCGCAGATTCCCGATCTGTGCGCCGACGAACGGGCGGCGGTATGCGACCTGGCCGGTCGGCCGCCGCTGCGGGTGGCGCTGGCCCGGATTGCACCGGAGCGATACCGGTTGATACTGACCAACCATCACATCGTGCTGGACGGCTGGTCGATGCCGATCCTGCTGGGGGAGATCTTCGCCGGCTATTACGGTCACCGGTTGCCCGCCGCGGTGCCCTACCGTAAATTCGTCGGCTGGCTGGCCGACCGCGACCTCGACGCGGCCCGCGCCGCGTGGGGCGAGGTGTTGGCGGGTCTGGATACTCCGACGTTGATCGGCCCGGCGGCCCGCTCCGGGTCGGGTCACCGCGGCGTGAAATCCGTTGCGGTACCTGCAGATATCACCAACGCCATCGGCGACCTGGCGCGCAGTCGGCACACCACCGTCAACGTGGTGCTGCAGGCCGCCTATGCGCAGCTGTTGGCGCAGTGGACCGGTCAGCACGACGTGGTGTTCGGTACCGCGGTGTCCGGCCGGCCCGCCGACCTGCCCGGAGCGGATTCCATGGTCGGCCTGATGATCAACACCGTGCCGGTACGAGCGAGGATCACCGGGACCACCAGTGCCACCGACCTGCTCGATCAGCTGCAGACCGCGAACCACCGGACACTGGACCACCAGCACCTGGCGCTGGCCGAGATCCACCGGGCCGCCGGCCACGGTCAACTGTTCGACACCCTGTTCGCCTACGAGAACTATCCGGTCGGCACCGGTGCCCTGTCGGCCGATGACGACCTGGCCATCGCCGACTTCACCAGCCATGAACAGAACCACTATCCGCTGACCGTTCAGGCCGCACCGGGAGCCGAACTGGGACTGCGGGTCGAGTACGACACCGAGGTCTTCGACGCCCCGACCATCGACGCACTGATGCAGCGGTTCATCCGGGTGCTGGTGGCGATGGTCGCCGATCCCGCCCGGCCGTTGACCGCGGTCGATCTGCTCGGCGCCGATGAGCACCGCCGGCTCGCGACTCTGGGCAACAGCGCGGCATTGGCCGAAACAGCCGCGGCGACATCGGTTCCGCAGGTCTTCGCCGCACAGGTCACCCGCACACCGGCGGCGGTGGCGGTCAACGACGGCGACCGCACCCTGACCTACCGTGAACTCGACGAGGCATCGAACCGGCTGGCGCACCTGCTGGCCACCCGCGGTGCCGGACCGGGTCGAACTGTGGCATTGGCATTTTCCCGCTCGGTCGAAGCGGTCACCGCGATCCTGGCGGTGCTCAAGACCGGGGCGGCCTATCTGCCGATCGATCCCGCGTTGCCCGCTGGGCGGGTGGCCTTCATGCTCGAGGACGCCGCCCCGCTGGCCGTACTGACCACGGCGGAGCAGGCCGACCGGTTCGGCGGGGTGCCGGTGATCGACGTCCACGATCCGCGCACCGGAACCCAGGCCGCCACCGCGCTTGCGGCGGTGAACCCCGATGACGTCGCGTATGTCATCTACACCTCGGGCACCACCGGTGTACCGAAAGGTGTTGCGGTGGCACATCGCAACGTCACCGCGCAGTTCGGGACGCCGAACCCGGCGCTGCCGGACCGCCAGGTGTGGACGCAATGCCACTCGTACGCCTTCGACTTCTCGGTGTGGGAGATCTTCGGGGCGCTGCTGAGCGGCGGTCGCCTGGTGATCGTCCCCGAGTCGGTGACCGCCTCACCGGCGGACCTGCACCGCCTGGTGCTGGCATCCGGGGTCACCGTGCTCACCCAGACGCCGTCGGCCGCCGCGATGCTGACGCCGCAGGGACTGGAAGCGGTGACGCTGGTGGTCGGCGGCGAGGCCTGCCCGCCGGATCTGGTGGCGCGCTGGGGCGCCGGCACCGTCATCAATGCCTACGGCCCCACCGAGACGACGGTGTACGCCACCACCAGCGCCCCGCTGACGGTGGGCGCATCGGTGCCGATCGGCGCACCGGTGCCCGGCGCGGCACTGTTCGTGCTGGACGGGTCACTGCGGCCGGTGCCGGTCGGGGTCGCCGGTGAACTCTATGTGGCCGGTGCCGGGGTGAGCCTGGGCTACCTGAACCGATCCGGTTTGACCGCAACGCATTTCCTGCCATGCCCGTTCGGGGAGCCCGGCACGCGGATGTACCGCACCGGTGACCTGGTGCGCTGGCGCGCCGACGGGCAGCTCGATTATCTGGGCCGCGCCGACCAGCAGGTCAAGATCCGCGGCTACCGCATCGAACTCGGCGAGGTGCAATCCGCGGTGGCGGCGGTTGACGGTGTGCAGCAGGCGGCGGTCGTCGTTCGCGAGGACACCCCCGGCAATACGCGACTGGTGGGCTACGTCACGGGCACCGTCGACCCTGCCAAAGTGCGTACCGAGCTGGCGAAAACTCTTCCCGCGCATATGGTTCCGGTCGCAGTGGTGCCGTTGGATGCGTTGCCGCGCACCGTCGGGGGCAAGCTGGACATGCGGGCGCTCCCGGTACCGGAGTACGCCCGGGCGAAGTATCACGCGCCGGCCACGCCCACCGAACAGACGTTGGCCGCGGCCTTCGCCCGGGTGCTCGGAGCCGAACGGGTCGGCATCGATGACTCGTTCTTCGACCTCGGTGGCGACAGCATCGCCGCGATGCGCCTGATCTCGGCGATCAACACCGCGCTGGATGTCGAGCTGTCGGTACCCACCCTTTTCGAGGCGCCGACGGTGCGGGAACTGGGGCAGCGGCTGGCAGCAGGCACCGGCGTGGCGCCCGAGATCGCCCCGGTGCAGCTACTCAAACACGGCACCGGTACCCCGCTGTTCTGCCTGCACGCGGTCAGCGGAATCAGCTGGCCGTACCAGGTTCTCGGCGGCGCGCTGGACTGCCCGATCGTCGGCATCCAGCAGGACGGCCGGGACACCCCGGGCTCGATCCACCAGCTGGCCGAGATCTACGCCGACCGGATCCAGGCGCACCAACCGACCGGGCCGTATCGGCTGCTGGGCTGGTCCTTCGGCGGCATGTTGGCGCACGCGGTCGCCGTCGCGCTGCAACGCCGCGGCGCCACGGTGGACCGGCTGATCCTGCTCGACGCCGAACCCGGCCTCGGGGTGGCGAATCAAGCTGTCGATCGCGCCCAGCTCGACGGCGTGCTGCAGGACCGGCTGCTGGATCGGTTGGTGGACAACTTCACCACCAACGTCGAGCTGTACCGGGAGCACCGGGCCGAGATCTTCGACGGCGACGTGGTGGTGTTCGCCGCCGCCCGCGATGCCGACGACCGCAGCGCGGCGCTACACCGGAGTTGGCGGCCGCACGTGTCCGGTGCGATCACCGCACACTCGATCGACAGCTCGCACCATGAGATGCTGAGCACCGAGTCGCTTGCCACCTACGGCAGACAACTCGGCCTGCTGTTGGGCCGTGAGACAGGGTGAGAGTGAACTGGCGGTTTACCGGGGTCTTCCCGGGACTGGCACGACTGGTACTACGCCGGCCGTGGTGGGTGATCGCGGCCTGGCTGCTGCTGGTCGTCGTGCTGTCGGCGACCATCCCGCCGCTGATGAAGCTGGCCAGCGACCGCAATCAGGAACTGCTGCCCGCCGATTCGGCGGTGATGGTGGCGACCCGGAACATGACGAAGGCCTTCGGCGAGCCGGGGATTCAGAACATCGCGCTGGTGGTACTCACCGACGAACGCGGCGTGTCCGGAGCCGACGAGGACGTCTACCGCACCCTGGTGGACAAGCTGCACAAGGACGACCGTGACGTCGTGATGGTGCAGGACTTCATTTCTCAGCCGCCGCTGCGGGAGGTGCTGGCCAGCAAGGACCACAAGGCCTGGTTCGTCCCGGTGGGCATTGTGGGAGAACTGGGTTCGCCGGAATCCAACGATGCCTACAAGCGGGTGGTGACCACCGTCAAGGACACCGTCGCGGGATCGTCGCTGACCGTGCACATGACCGGGCTGACCGCCACCGTCGCCGAACGCGAGGACCTCGGACTGCGCGATCTGCGCGTGATCGAGACGGTGACCGTGGGCATGGTTCTGGTGATTCTGCTGGTGGTGTACCGCAGTATCGTCACGATGCTGCTGCCATTGATCACCATCAGCATCTCGCAGGCGGTCGCGACGCAGGCGGTGGCCGGACTGGGGCAGCTGGGCCTGCCGATCTCCCAGCAGACCGTGGTGTTCATGAGCGCCATGATGATCGGCGCGGGGGTGGACTATGCGGTCTTCCTGATCAGCCGCTACCACGAGTACCTGCGCCAGGGCCTGGAGTCGGATCAGGCTGTCGCCCAGGCGATGTCCTCGATCGGCAAGGTGATCGCCGCGTCGGCGGCGACGGTGGCAGTGACCTTTCTGGGGATGAGCTTCACCACGCTCAAGGTGTTCTCCACCACCGGACCCGCGCTGGCCGTGGCGATCGCGGTGGCTTTCGGATCCTCGATCACCCTGCTGCCGGCCATGCTGGTGATCGGTGGCCGTCGCGGCTGGGTGCGGCCGCGACGCGAGCTGACCAACCGCTTCTGGCACCGATCCGGTGTCTCGATCGTGCGGCGCCCGGTGGCCCATCTGGTCGGCAGCCTGGTGGTGCTGTTCGCCTTGGCCGGCTGTGTGATGTGGCTGCACACCAGCTATGACGCCCGCACCGCGCTACCGGCCAATGCCGAGAGCAACATCGGTTTCGCCGCGATCGAGAAGCACTTCCCGGCCAGCGTCACCGCGCCGCAGTACCTGTTCATCCAATCACCGCACGACCTGCGCAACTCCAAGGCGCTGGCCGACCTGGAACAGATGGCGCAGCGCGTCGCCCAGGTGCCCGACGTCGGCTCGGTGCGCGGCGTCACTCGACCCACCGGGGCGCCCCTGGAACAAGCCACGCTGAGTTTTCAGGCCGGTGAGATCGGAAACAAACTGGCCGAGGCGAATTCGAAGATCACCAACAGCAAGGGGCAGCGTCAGGCACTGGTCGGCGGGGCCGGCAAGCTCGCCGACAGCCTCGCCGCGGTGCGCAGTCAGCTGATCAAGTCGACCGGTGTGCTCGACGGGCTGAGCAAGAGCATGGCCGATATCAAAGACCAATTGAAGAACTCGCAGGAATTCCAGGAGGCGCAAAAGGAATTGGCCGATGCCCAGGCCAGCGGCCAGATCCCGAATCAGCAACCGCGTTCTGGCAGTGAGAATTTCCATGACATGGTCGCGATGGCCCGCGATGCGCTGGACGGCATGAAGAGCGATCCCATGTGCGATATCGACCCGAACTGCACCAAACAGCGCGATCAGTTGCAGCACGTCGTGGACGGGTTGCACCGGGTGCAGCCGAAGCTGGATGCCGCCGCCGCGGCGATCCGCAAACTGGGCATGAGCAATCCGAACGGCATGAAGCAACAGATGGCCGCGCTGAAACAGGGTGCCGATCAGCTCGCCGAAGGCAGCCGCAAGATCGCCGAGGGGCTGCGCATCCTGGACGATCAGACCAAGCAGCTGGGGGAGGGCCTGTCGCGTGCGTCGGCGTTCCTGCTGGCGATGAAACTCAACGCCTCCGAGCCGGGTGCGGCGGGCTTCTACGTCTCACCGGAGATCCTCGACAACGACAAATTCAAGGACCTGACACGGGTTTTCATGTCACCGGACGGGCACTCGGCGCGCTATCTGGTCCAGTCCAGGCTCGACCCGTACAGCACCGCGGCGATGGATCAGGTCAAGTCCATTCTGGCTGCGGCGCGTGGGGCCCAGGCCAACACCGCGCTGGCCGATGCGTCGGTGTCGATGTCGGGTATGACCCCGTACTACAGCGAACTGCGCGATTACTACAACCACGATCTGCGGTTCATCGTGCTGATGACCGTCGTGGTGGTGTTCCTGATTCTGGTCCTACTGCTGCGCGCAGTGGTGGCACCGCTGTATCTGGTTGGCACCGTGATTCTTTCGTGTCTGTCCTCGATCGGCATCGGGGTGCTGGTGCTGCAGATGATCGGCCATCAGCCGATGGCGCCGAGCACCCCGGGCATGGCCTTCATCGTGTTGGTGGCCGTCGGCGCCGACTACAACATGCTGTTGATCTCCCGGATCCGGGACGAGTCCCCGCACGGCATCCGCTCCGGGGTGATCCGCACCGTGCGCACCACCGGTAGCGTGATCACCTCTGCCGGAATGATTTTCGCCGCACCCATGCTCGCCATGTTGTTCAGCAGCGTCAGTTCGATGGTGCAGGGCGGCTTCATCATCGGCGTCGGCCTACTGCTGGACACCTTCATCGTGCGCACTGTCACCGTGCCCGCGCTGGCGGTACTGGTCGGCAAGGCCAACTGGTGGCCGTCGGGACGGCTGGGGTGGCGGCGCAAGGACACCGTCACGCCGTGACGGTGAGCTCCACCCGTCCGTCGCTGCCGAGCGTTTCGCGTTCGGACACCACGGTGTTCTTGGCCACCAATCGAACCCGATCGGCCCGGAACAGGTCCTCGGAATACTCGAAGGGATTCCCGTCGGCGTCGGAGGCCACCCGGGTCATCGCCAACAGCGGTGTGCGGGTGGGGATTTGGAGCCAACTGGCCTCGCGCGGGTTGGCGCTGACCACTTCGATGGTCTCGGTCGAGGTGGACGGAACCAGGTCGTAGCGGACGGCCAGCAGCTCGTAGAGCGAACCGCCGAGCGGTTGCTCGAGCAGATCGGGCACCCGGTCGGCGGGGAAGTGCGCGCAGTCCACCGACAGCGGGAAGCCATCGGCGTAACGCAGCCGCTGGATGACCACCAACGGGGTGTCCGGTTTGACGCCCAGCCGGTGGGCCTCGGTCGCGCTGGCGCCGCGCAGGGCGGTCGACAGCACCCGGCTGCGGGTGGTCGAATGCCCGCCCTGCTTGAGCCGGTTCGGCAGACCGGACAGCTCGGCGACATTGCGCTCCACCAGACCGGCCTTGATGAAGGTGCCGCCGGCACGCCCGCTGCGCCGTTCCAGGATCCCGGCGCGGTTCAATGGCACCAGTGCGCTGCGCAACGTGGCGCGGGATACGCCGAACTGCTCGGCCATCTCGCGCTCGGACCCGAGTCGGTCGCCGGGGCGCAGGGTGCCCGCGTCGAGCATGCTGACGATGCGGCGCCGCACGTCCTCGGCGACCGGACCACCCTCGGATTCGTCCACCTGGCTACCGTACCGACCTGCGCTGCGGTTTCTCCATCACCCGGTGAGAGCGTCGAGCGATTCGGGCAGGATCTGCCCGCCGTCGACCGCTATCGATTGCCCGGTGATGTAGCGGGCCTCGTCGGTGGCCAGGAACGCGGCCAGGTGTCCGATGTCCTCGGGGGTGCCCAGGGTGCCGGCCGGGATGGACCGGGCCATACCGGCCAGGTAGTCCTCGCCCATGTCCGCCAGCCCCTCGGTCAGGATGTTGCCGGGCAGGATCGCGTTGACGGTGATCCGGCGGGCGGCCAGTTCGATCGCGGCGGTGCGCATGAAACCCAGCTGCGCGGCCTTGGAGGCGCCGTAGTGCGACCAGCCGGGAAATCCGGTGATCGGCCCGGTGATCGACGAGGTGATGACGACCCGTCCGGCACCGCTTCGGGTCAGCGCATCCAGACACGCCTGCACGCAGTAGACGGTGCCCTTCACATTGACATCGAGCACCTGCGCCAGGTCGGCGGGCGTCATGGCGTCCAGCTTGGCCTCGGGAAAGATACCGGCATTGGCGCACAGTACGTCGATGCCACCGAACGCGTCGGCGGCGGTCTCGGCCATCTGCTGGGTGGACTGCGGGTCCGAGACGTCGACCGATATGCCGCGGACCAGTCCGGGGCCCAGCGCATCGAGCGCGGCCACCGCGGAGTCGAGATCGGCCCGAGAGCGCGCGGCGATCGCCACGTTGGCGCCGGCGGACGCGAAGACCGCGGCGATGCCGTAGCCGATGCCCTTGGTGGCTCCGGTGACCAGAACGTTCTTGTTGTTCAGGGTGAACATGGCGGAGTCCTCCTCGGTCAACGCGCGGCGGCGGCGGTCCGGACCCGGAACCACGACGGGTCGGTCAGATAGCGGTGCGCCAAAGCCGCCGTGCCGCAAGCGAAGGTGCTGCCGAGGGTCTGCGCCGGCTCGGATTCGGGATGGGTGCCGATCCAGGCGGTGAGCATCAGCCGGCGCAGCATGACGAAGGTGGGGATCTCGGCCAGATCGGCAGCCGCGATGTCGCGGACGCGGCGGTAACCGTCGAGCCACTCGTCGACGATGCGCGGCGCCGCCGGGCTGTCCTCGATGAAGGACACCACCGCGCCGAGATCGGCCAGATACCAGGACCATCCGCAGTCATCGAAGTCGATGACGGTGATCTTGCCCTGGTGCACCATCAGATTCGACATCCGCAGATCGTTGTGCACCAGCCCGAACCGCTGCGGCCCCATGCCGTACGCGGTGAGCCGGTCGATCACCTTGCGCTCGGCCTCCGCAATGGTGGCGGCGTCGGCGGCGCCGAGTGACGGTGCGTTGCGCCAGTCGCCCCACCGGCCGTCCGATCCGAGCATGGTCTGCAGATCCCAGCGGAACCGGGTGAAGGCGGCCGGCCGGATCCACTGCCGGACGTGTTCATGCAGCGCCGCGGTGATCGCTCCCAGCTCACCGAAGCTGATATCGGAGGCATCGTCCTCGGCGATGGTGCCCTCGACGAAGGTGAACAGATCGACCAGGCGCGTCTCGTCCCCGACGTGGGCCGCCACCACGCGGCGGCCATCGGTCGCCCTGATCACCTCGGGTGTGGTGATGGCCGAATCCCGGCGCAGGCTCTCGGTCCAGTCCAGTTCGGATTCGATCGCCGCCAGGCTGTGGTAGCCGGGCCGGTGTACCCGCAGGACCCGACGCTGCCCGTCCTTGGTGACCAGGAAGGTGCCGTTCTCCGACACGCTGAGCAGGGTCACCGTCGCACCGTCCAGCCCGTAGCACCCGAGCGCCGCGCGGGCGAAGCGTTCGTAGTCGGCGGCCATGTCGCTCATTGTGGATCTCCTCGGGGGACAGGTGTGGAACCGGACCGGGCGCACGGCGGCTCCGCGACTGCGCCCACCCTTTTTGGTATGCCCATACCTACCTCATGCGCAACCGATACAAGACCAAAATGGAAAGATTTACATCGAATTTTCAGCGGGGAGTGTTCGTGTAACGTTCGCGGATAACCAGAGATGATCTGCTGGTAGATGCGCTATTGACTCGATAGTTTTGGTCTGGTAGCAATAGCGATGTGCCGCAAGGTGCGCACCGTATTGGTTCACTTGAACGGCATAAATTGCCATAGAGCAGACCAAATAATGAGTGGCTTCACCCGCACATCGCCGTGCTTTCCACCTCTTTCGCCCTGACCGCAACGGCCCGGGCGCCACCCCTTGAGATCGGATCGGCCAACGACCATGAGTGAGATCGACGACCACCCGAGGACCACCTCGGTATCACCCGAATGCGACACCACCAACGCCACGAGTACCAGCGTGCAGCGGCTCAAACCCAATGCCATCGGACTGGTCGGCGTGCTGTTCATGGCGGTGGCCACCGCGGCCCCCATCACGGCGATGGTCGGCAATGTGCCCATCGCGATCGGGTTCGGCAACGGCGCGGCCGCCCCCGCCGGCTATCTGGTCGCCACCATCGTGCTGGGCCTGTTCGCCGTCGGCTATGCGGCGATGTCGCGGCACATCACCGCCACCGGCGCGTTCTACGGCTACATCTCGCACGGTCTGGGCCGAGTGGTCGGGCTGTCCGCGGGCTTTCTGACCGCGCTGGCCTACATGGTGTTCGAGGCCGCGCTGACCGGCATTTTCGCCTTCTTCTCCCGAGACCTGTTCGCATCGCTGTTCGGGGTGCACGTGCCGTGGTTGATCTTCGCGGCGACGATGATCGCGGTGAACGCGGTCCTGACCTACTTCGACGTCAACCTGGCCGCCAAAGTGCTCGGCGGACTGCTGATCACCGAAGTATTCATGCTGACCCTGATGGCCCTGTCGGTGGTCGTCTCCGGTGGCGGTCCCGAAGGCTGGTCGTGGTCCTCGCTGAACCCGATCAACGGTCTGACCGGACTGAACGCGGTGATTCCCAACGTCAACGGCACCGGAACCATGACGGTGGTCGGGTCGGCCGGCATCGGACTGTTCTTCGCCTTCTGGTCCTGGGTCGGTTTCGAATCCAGCGCCATGTACGGCGAAGAGTCCAAGAACCCCAAGAAGATCATCCCGGTGGCGATCATGACCTCGGTGCTCGGCATCGGTGCGTTCTACGTGGTGGTGTCCTGGCTGGCGATCGTCGGTACCGGACCCACCAAATCCGTTGCTCTGGCGCAGGATACGAACACCGCCAGTGAGATATTCTTCGGCCCGGTGCGCGATCACCTCGGTGGCTGGGCGGTCACCATGTTCCAGATCCTGCTGACCACCGGGTCCTACGCGTGCGGCATGGCATTTCACAACTGCGCGGCCCGCTACATCTACGCGATCGGCCGTGAGGACATCATCCCGAGAACGGCGAAAACCATTGGCCGGACCCATGATGTCCACGGCTCCCCGCATGTTGCCGGCTTCGTGCAGAGCGCCATCGCGCTGGCGATCGTCCTGCTGTTTGCCGCCACCGGTCGTGATCCCTACGGCGGTCTATACGGGCTGATGGCAATCCTGGGCACCGCCGCCATCCTCATCGTGCAGAGCCTGGCCGCATTCTCGGTAGTCTCGTATTTCCATGTGCGAAAGCAACATCGCGAGACCGCGCACTGGTTCCGCACCTTCCTGGCGCCCGGTCTCGGCGGGATCGGCATGCTCTACGTGCTGTACCTGCTGATCACCAACGCCTCCTTTGCCGCCGGTGCGGCGGCCGAGGACCCGATCTTCGATGCGATGCCCTATGTGGTGGGCGCCGCCGGCATCGGCGGGGTGGTGGTCGCACTGGTGCTGCGTACCCGATCCCCGCACCGATACGACCGACTGGGCCGCGTGGTCCTGGACGAAGAACGCTGACCCCCAACCGGATCCGGCGTCGACCACCAACACCGCAACAAGGACACCGAAACATGGCATTTTCCACCATCATGGACTCCAACAGCTACACCGGAGACGGCGGTCTGGACCCCACCACCGATGCCATGGTCGACAAGCGGCGGTCGACGCTGGGTCCGTCCTACCGG
>Ga0164242_10000469_pt1 | contig 48540 bp, 40 predicted proteins | sample OricomgcompostMG_FD_108783 | JGI IMG/M metagenome (GOLD analysis project Ga0164242, IMG submission 108783) | Miracle-Growth compost microbial communities from Emeryville, California, USA - Original compost - Miracle growth compost (MG) ... | reverse complement strand
GAGCGTCGTGCCGATGGAGAGCACCGAGATGATGACGCCGATCATGATGGCGAGCTGCTGCTTCCACGGCGTGGCTCCGATCAGGTAGCCGGTCTTCAGGTCCTGCGCGGTGTCGCCTGCGTTGGATGCGGCGATGCAGACGATGCCCCCGACGGTGATGGCGAGCGCGCCGAAGGCGGGTGCGGTCCACCCTTTGACCAGGAAAATGGCGGCCGTTGCCATGAGGGTCGCGATGGTCATTCCGGAGACCGGCGAGGCCGACGAGCCCACGATTCCGACGATACGGGCCGAGACGGTGACGAAGAGGAAGCCGAAGAGCACGACGAGCAACGAGGCTGCGAGGTTGGCAAGTGCTCCGACCTGCGCGCCGGGGACGGGTTTGAACTCGAGGAAGATCCAGAGGAGGATGACGAGCAGGACGGAGCCGCCGATGACGACCGACCAGGGCAGGTCGTGCTCGGTGCGGGGTGGTTGTCCGGAGGCCGTAGTGGCGCTGCTTCCCAGGTTAGTCGACTTCGTCGCCGAACCTGGGGCACCCGGAATGTTGGAATTCCTGTTCTTGCCGATGGATTTGAGGCCCTCGGCCAAAGCGGCGAGGATCGTCGGGGCGGTGCGGAGGAGGGTGATGAGGCCGCTGCAGGCAACGGCGCCTGCACCCATGGGACGGACGTAGGTGATCCACAGATCGGACGGGCTCATGTCGCGGATGAGGGTTGTGCCGGGGTAGAGCGGTGTGGAGAGACGCGAGCCGAAGAAGTAGATGGCCGGCATCAGGACCAGCCAGGAGAAGACTCCGCCGGCGAGCATGACGGCGGCGACGCGCATGCCGATGATATAGCCGACTCCGAGATACTCCGGTGTCACATCGGCGCGGAGGGCGCCGCCTTTCAGCAGATGCTGCTCGCCCATATTGAAGGAGTAGTTGGGGGTGGAGGGGAAGAGGCTGAAGAGATTGTCGTTCTGGAAGAGGGTATAGAGTCCGCCAAGCCCGAGGCCGACAAAGACACGGCTGGCGAAGCTGCCGCCGCGCTCGCCCGCCATAAGGACATCGGCGCAGGCGGTGCCTTCGGGGTAGGGCAGCGTTCCATGCTCCTGCACGATGAGCTGCCGGCGGAGTGGAATCATGAAGAGGACGCCCAGCCATCCGCCGAAGAGAGCAAGCGCGAAGATCCGGGAGGATTCCAGGTCGAAGCCGAGGAAGATCAGTGCGGGGAGAGTGAAGATGACTCCGGAGGCGATGGACTGGCCAGCGTTGCCGGTGCTCTGGACGATGTTGTTCTCGAGAATGGAGGCGCGACCGAAGGCGCGCAGGATCGAGATCGACAGGACAGAGATGGGGATGGAGGCCGCGACGGTGAGGCCAGCGCGCAGGCCGACGTAGACGGTGACGGCTCCGAAGAGGATGCCGAAGATGGCGCCGAGGAGCAGAGCTCGGAAGGTGAACTCAGGACGCGACTCGGTGGCGGGGACGAACGATTGGAATCCGGGCTTGGTGGTTGTGGTCGCCATAGAGGAATCTCCGCAAGGCATGGCTCTGCGGCTGGTTGAGTGTACCAGCGGGTGCTCGGCATAGGACGGATGAAGAACGTCTGTTGTTGTCTAAATGATCGATTCGGATTCGGGATAAGGCACGGCGGGCGCGGGTCGTCCGACGATCGCGTATCGCAGGAGCGCAGCCAGGGCGCATGTCATCAGGAAGAGCATGGGGCCGGTGAAGAGGAAGCGGTCCTGTGCCCAGCGGCTGTCGAGCAGCGCAGGCGTCTGACTGTTAAGCGTTCCGAAGAAACGCGCAACTCTGCCGGCGGTATTGTTGCCTCCGAGGACAGTGGCATTTCGTGACTGCCAGGTAAAAAAACGCACCAGGAAGGCGAAGCTGACGGGCAGCCATGCCAGCAGGATCGGGGGCACGCGGTCGGGTTCCATGTAGCGGGCGAGCCCGGGCGCAAGCTCCAGCAGGGCTTTGTTCAAACGGCTGAAGGGAACCAGTCCCAGCAGGAACCCGGAGGCGGCGAAGATGGGAAGGAAGTAGTTGAGCAGATAGACGAAACGGTTCAGCGTGGTCCAGTGCATTTTGGTGGCGACAGCCCACACAGGAAGGACGAAGACCCAGGCGAACTTGATGGCCAGCATGGTGACCAGCAGATACAGAAACAGGCACTTGGCGCACCAGGTGAGGGCACGGAGCATGTCTCAGGTGTAGCACAGCTTGCATCCGGCGTGGTGCGGGATTCTTGACGCGGGGAGGAGCAACGGGACTATACTGCGGGCATCGGCAGGATTTTCGTTGCTGCGAGTGAGGTGCGTCTTCAGCCAACGCTGGATCGACAATTCGCTCGGGACTACTCAGGGAGCTCCGCCAGGAGGACCGCCGGGCGGAGTGGAGGAGTGGCGCGCTGTGTCCCGCGTGCTGAAGAGTCCGGTGCACATTGTCCGGGCTGTTTTCAACGATCTGGTTACAACCTTCTTTCCAGCCGATTGCAGGGTCTGTGGGGGACCGCTGACGAGCGCTGGGCATTCTCTTTTATGCGAACTATGTGTTGATGGGTTGCGCGAGCAGCGTGCGGAGCTGTGCGCCCGCTGCGGCGAGGCTCTGGACCTGGATGGCGTTCGCTTTCGTCTGCAGGCAGGAGGCGAGGGCGCGTTTTGTTCCCCCTGCAGGATGACCCCGCCGGAGTTTGAGCGAGCCGCCGCCTGGGGCGTCTATACGGAAGGCATGCGCGATGCGATCCGGCTGCTGAAGTATGAGCGTGCCGAGGCGGTCGCGCGGCCCCTAGGCCTGCTGCTGGCCCGCGTGATGAAGAAGATGGCCGAGCAGGGCATGGCGCGCGATGTGACGGTGATTGCGGTGCCGCTGCATCCACGGAAGCAGCGCCAGCGCGGGTATAACCAGTCGGTCCTGCTGGCCGACGAGGCGGTGCGGAGCCTTCGTACAGAGGGATGGCCGCTGAAGGTGGAGCACGCCGCGATGATTCGGACGCGCTCGACCGACAGCCAGTTTGGACTGAGCCCGCGGGAGCGGCGGCTGAATCTGCGCGGCGCGTTCATCGTGCGCGATCCCCAGGCCGTCAGCGGGCGCGAGGTCCTTCTGGTGGACGACATCTACACCACCGGAGCGACAGCGCGGGAGTGCGCGCGTGTATTGCGGCAGGCGGGAGCGACGAAGGTTTGGGCGGCGACGGTGGCGCGCGCGCAGAAGGAGATGGTCGCGTTGTGGGATGCACCGGCGGATGAGACTTTTCGAGGCGAGGTGGCGCTGGCGGCCAGGTAAGCATCCTGGCGGGAGTTTGGTGTTCAGATCGTGTACGACCGGAGGGCAGAACGATGCAATCGGGCAAGCAACGCAAGCAGGGACACAGCGGGAAGCGGCACGCGGGACATTCGCATGAGCTTCCGCGTGTGACCACAATGACTGAGGTTCGAGCGGGCGTCTTTCGCCAGCCCGCCATGCAGACTCCGGTGCTGGTGTTGAACGCCTCCTATGAGCCGATCAACATCTGCGGCGCCCGCCGCGCCCTGGTGCTGGTGCTGAAGGGCGTGGCCCGGACGGAAGAGGAGCAGGGCCAGATGCTGCACGCCGCAAAGGTGAATGTTCCCATGCCGAGCGTCATTCGTCTGTTGGAGTACAGAAGGATTCCGCACCAGACCAGAGCGCTTTCGAGAAAAAATATCCTGCTGCGCGACCGCAACAGCTGCCAGTACTGCGACACCGTGCTGACGGCGGCGGAGCTTACGCTCGACCATGTCATTCCGCGTTCGCGCGGAGGCCTTTCCACGTGGGAGAACCTGGTGGCGTGTTGCCACGCGTGCAATCGCAAGAAGGGCAACCAGATGCTGCATGAGCTGACGGACATGAAGCTGAAGCGCGAACCCCGTCCGTTCAGCCTGCATACCTCGCGGCATATCATGCGAATGATCGGGAGCGCCGATGCGGCGTGGAGGAAGTATCTGTACTTCGAGCACACGGAGCCTGCGGCATAGTCCTGACGGCGTTTATTGCGAGGGTGTAAGGACCGTGATCTGGCCATAACGCGCGGCCGCAGCGTAGTGTGTGCGAAGGTAGTCATCGAGCAGGGTGACTCCGCTCGAGAAGCGGCTCTCGTTCGGTTCAACCGTATCGTCCCACGTGGTGTTGATGACGACGACCGGAGGATCTTCGCGGCGGATGTCCGCGATCATCTCTTTTTGAATAGGCAGCGTCGTCTGTACGCCGGGGTGGAGATCGTACCAGCGCGTGACGGAGCCGCGGCCTGAGAGGAAGTAGAGGCGAACGTCGTTCCAGAAGATGCGATCGTGCCTGCCGTCACCCACGTAGATGGGCTGGTCCGGAGTGCTTCGCCGTTCGATGTCCAGCGTGGCGGCCAGCACATCCGGCTCGATCAGCATGCAGCGCGCGCGGCCCAGCTCAGCCGGAACATGACAGCGCTGATAGAAGGAGTCTGCGGCCTGCGGGTGAAGAGCATCGCGGAGATTGACGCGCGCAAACGTCAGCACGTGCGACAGCGTCGCCGCCGAACAGATGGCGAGAAAGACGGCGGTAACGTACAGACAGATTCTCGAAGAGACCCCAAGCTGACGACGATGTCCGACGAGAACGGTGAGCACGGTCAGGCAAACCAGGATGCTCTGAAGCAGCTGAACAGGGCCGACGCGGATGAGCCCTTTCAGAAAGAAGAGCGATGCCAGAAGAAAGAGCAGCACGAAGGTCTGCCGCTGCCAGGCCTCTGCGAAGATGCGCGTCTTCCGCGAAGCGACAATGGCCAGCGCTGTCGTAACGATGGTGAAGATGGGGAGCAGAACGATGAGAGATTCGACGGCGATCCGCCCATCCCAGGAGAACGGGTGATGAAGCTGCTGCAGCATGTCCGGTGTGATGAAGGGCAGGCTCCGAACCTTGGGATATACCTTTGCCGGAACGTAGAAGAGGTCATAGAAAACGTTGCTGAATCCGGCGCGCACAACGACCAGCAGATAGACTGGGCCGGCGATCAGTACGACACCAGCGATGTACAGTCCCAGTTGCCGCCCGTAGTTCGCCAGCAGATCGCTTGTAGACTCGCCGGGAAGTCGCACTCGGCTGACCCAGGTGAGCATCACGAACTCGGCCACGAAGATGTAGAAGCCGGAGTCGTGGCGGAAGATGGTGGTCAGGCTTACGAAGAGTCCAGCGAAAAAGAGCGACCGGCGATCCGTCGTCGAGCGAAGCCATGCGGCGAAGAAGAGGCAACTGATCAGCGAAGCGAGCATCGCCGGATAGACCGGGAAGTTATAGGCCGGATAGTAAATGCCTGTCAGCCAGAGGATGACAGCACCGAACGCGGCGAGCGACCAGCGATTGTCGGTGAGCAGGCGCGCCAGGGCGAAGCTGGCGCATGCGATCCCTGCCCGGATAAGGGCATCGAAGACGCGCCCGGAGAGCGTGCTCACTCCAAAGAGCTTGAAGAAGCCCGCCAGCACATAGAACTGTGCAGGACCGTACATCGTCCAGAAGTCGCGGTACGGCATCTGTCCGTGCAGCACGCGATCAGCGCCGTAGAGAGAGAGAAACTCGTCGTAGGGGCCGCACCTTGCCTTGAATCCGATCGCCTGTACAGCAATGGCAATCAGAAAGAGCACGATCATCTCCGCGACGATGCGCCTTCTGCTCAGGATAGGTGCGGCGCTGGGCGGCCTGGGGTTCAAACGGTCGACTCCACCCTTGAGACCGTCGGGCCGACAGGAACAGGCTTTGGAACAGAGCGCGCCATCGCGCGGCCCAGGCGCACGCTCTCGGCGATTCCACGATCTTCCGGATAGTAGTAGCAGGTGTCGGCGATCTGCAGGCCGGCGATCGGCGTCTGTACGGGGGGAATCTTTCGGGCGAAGCCAGGCTCGCACACCGGTTGTCCATAGCGCAGCCGCGCCACATGCGTTGCGATGATATCGCTGGCCTGCAGGGTGGAATTCAGCCGCAGCAGGCAACTGAATCCTTCGGCGACGAGGTCCTTATCGAGCCAGCCGAACTTTTCGTTGGTCGTCGGCATGTAATAGGGGATGTAGACGATCGAGCTGCCGATCTCCGTTCGCAGGTTGGTCAGTTCGACAACGCCGGGAATTGTCAGGTTGGGGATAGCGACGTTGACCCAGAAGTGCGGGGTCACTGGTTTGCGCAGCTTGAAGACCACGCAGATCACGCCGATGTTCTGAATAGCGCGATACTTCTGCTTCCACTCTTCGGGCAGGTCAGGAACCATGTCGGCGACGTAAGGCGTGGGGACGGTCGAGATGACATGGTCTGCGGCGTAGTGTCGCGTGGTGGTCTCTGCACCCGTGACACGATTGTCTCTGGTGGTGACGAACTGCACGGGAGAACCGAGGTGGATGTGTCCGCCCTGTGCTTCGATGGAGCGGACGAGCGCGTCGACCAGGGTCTGCGAACCGCCCTCGATGTATCCCAGCTCCTCCTGCATCATGCTGCTTCGGGAGCGCCCGATGCGGCGGATGCGGGTCCATATCCAGGCGGCGGAGATATTGTCGGCGTACTCATAGAACTTGAACTCGAGGAGGGTCTTCCAGAACCTGCGATAGGCGTCCTCGCCGCACCAACGGATGATCCATTCTTTGGCGGACTGATCTTCGAGCTCCGGCCAGGCATCGCGGCGGGTGCTCATGAACGCCAGCATGCCATAGCGCAGCTTCGAGAGCAGAGGAGCGTTCGGGAGCTTGAGCAGGGCAACCGGATTTCCCCACGGATGCAGCCGCCCGTCGGTGTAGAAGCCCATCGATGTAGGACGCCAGCGCAGTTTGTCTTCCATGCGCAGTTCGCGCATCAGCTCGAAGGTCGGGAAGTCTGTCTTGCAGACGAAGTGATAGAACCGCTCGACCGAGTCTCCGTCGAAGTTGAAGTGGGCAGCCATTCCTCCCGGTTCGGGAGCGCCTTCTACCAGATCGACCTGGTGGCCGTCTCGAAGCGCCTGCCAGGCTGCCGCCAACCCCATTACACCTGCGCCTAATACAAGAATCCTAGCCATAGGGATACAGAAAGCGTTCAGATCCGTGCCGGAAAACCGGAGCGTTGAAGTCTGTACATTCGCTGCGGATGCCTGCAGGTAGGGCTCAGCGATTCTGCAGAGCAGGATCAAATGGGCGACAAGGCAGAGAGAGGTGTTCCGAAAGAACCTTCAAGCGGGCAAGTATCGATCGCACAGACACGTTGGCCACACCGATTCCGAGTTAGATGCCGGCGAAAAAGGCAGGTTGCTCCTGACGACCGGACGATTATGATGGTTCAGAATGAAGAGGCTGCCGCCAAGGCGCAGCTTGATCGACATGGGAGGACGGATGAAGTCCGGAAAAAAGAATCAGCTCGGTGCGGTTTTGTTTGGCATAGCGGTCGTGGTTCTGGTCTGGCACTCGAAGGTTCCCACAGAGGCCGACCAGGTGATGGCTGCCTCCAAACTTGCCGCCGTCGGCTCTGGTATTCCGGGCGCTGCAGGTCCTGCGAGCGGCTCAGGGCCCCACATTGCGGGATGCCCGATCTTCCCGGCAGACAATGTCTGGAATACGCCGATCGACAAGCTGCCGAAGGACAAGCATTCGGACGACTATATACAGCGCATGGGCCCGGCGCTGGTCCTGCATCCCAACTTCGGCTCCGACCCCAACAACGGAATTCCGATCACCATCACCAAACCCGGCCGCCCGCGACTTCCCATCACCTTTCTTTACGCGGACGAGAGTGATTCGGGCCACTATCCCACGCCGGAAGGCGCCCTGGTCGAGGGCGGATGGAACTCGGCCCCCGACTCGGATCGCCACATTCTCATGGTCGACGAGGGGCGCTGCGTCCTGACCGAGCTGGGAGGCGTGGTCAAGCAGAAGGATGGAAGCTGGAGCGCCGGCGCTGGAATCAAGATGGACCTTACCAGCAACGCCTTGCGCGATCCGGACAAGACCTCGACCGATGCCGCCGGCCTTCCTGTTCTCCCCGGCCTGTTGCGCTACGACGAGGTGGCCTCGGGAGAGGTCAAGCACGCCATTCGCTTTACAACCCCCAAGACGCAGCGGCTTTATGTCTGGCCGGCGCGGCATTTTGCCTCCCGGATCACCGATCCGAGCTACCCGCCCATGGGCGAGCGTTTCCGCCTGAAGGCTGACTTCGACATCTCCGGCTTTTCCAAGGAGAACCAGGTCATCCTGAAGGGACTGAAGAAGTACGGCATGATCCTGTCCGACAACGGCGGCCCATGGTTCATCATCGGCGAACCGGACAAGCGGTGGAGCGACCTGGACCTCGGTCGTCTGAAGACCATCAAAGGCGAGAACTTCGAGGCGGTGGATGAGTCAGACTGGCAGATGCTGCAGAACTCCGGGCGCGTCGATCCGGTTGCACTGCGTTAGAAACAACAGATTCTCTTCAGCATCGGAGCGACAAGATGGCGTACATCGAGAGCTACACCTGTGACGTTTGCGGTAACAAGAAGGACTCCGACGGCTGGTGGCTTGCCTGGGCGGACTGTTTTCCCGGGCCGAATCCCGGAGAAGACCAGCCGCTGATCAAGCTGACGCGCTGGCAGGTGCAGCACGCGCACTCACCCGGCGTGAAGCATCTGTGCGGCGCCCGCTGCGCCGGAACCATGATGGACCGCTGGATGATGGAACAGCACGCCGATCCGGACGCTCACTGCGAGACTGCATAGCATCTGCTGGTTCAGATATCCGTCAGGTAAGGACAATGCCCCGCTCAGATGAGGCGGGGCATTGTGTCCTGCCGCTGGCATTGTCCTGCTGCTTTAGTGCGGTGAATTCGCAGCGGGCTGCTGCTTCTGGTCCTGCTTGTTTGTATCGTCTTCAGGAGCGCGATTGTTGGTGATGTCCTCGCCGTTATAGATGATGCGGCTGGTGGCGCGGAACTGCTTGTAGTCCGTATAGCGGACGATGTTACGCATGTGGACATCCTGCCGGGGAGCGCCGTCGGCGGCAGGGAAGTGCAGGGTGGCATCGGCCCGCGTATAGGTGGGGAACCAGTATTTGCCGTCCACCTGTTCGTAATAGGTGGTGAAGGGCGGCTGCAGGTCCGCATGTCCGCGCCGCGTGTCCTGCGGCACGGTCTGGCCGTTCACCAGCACAATCTGGTAGTCCTTCTGGTCGACCCACACCTTGCCCTGGAAGTAATGCTTTCCCTTCTCGATCGTCTTCGGGCCGGCTTCGAAGACGTAGGTGTCCAGCTCATCGACACGCTGGCGGCCAAGATATTTGATGTCGTACTTGGGCATCTCTTCGGCCGTCAGTACGAAGGGAAGGCGGTGCTCGATCTCGTCAAAGTCGGTGGGCGTCATCTGGACGCGCTCGAGCGTCGTCTGCGGGGCGAAGACGACGCGCTCTTCGCGGCGCCCCTGCTTGTCGAAGGTGATGTCCGTGACCTGGTAGTACTCCCCGTCAGGCTTGCCGGTGTCGTCGGAGATGGTCTGGATCTTTACGGACTGACGGAAGATATAGTTCTCCCGGGCGCGATTGAATTGGCTCTCACGCTCGCCAAAGCGGCGTATGATTTCCTCGACCGTGATACCGCTGGGCAGAGAGGGATCGAGAGGCCCAAAGCCATTGTCCTCTGCAGCATAGACGGTGCTGTTCCAATTTGGGACAAAACTGAAGAGGCCTGGCGAGTTTGCCGATAACACGATGAGGCAGGCTGCGAAAATACTGGCGTAGAGCGCGGAGGCGGATTTCATCGAACGAAGTGCTCCATGGAAGAAAAACAGGCCTGAGCCCTGTACTACCCGGCTGCTCCCTACAGGATAGACGCGGCAGGTGGAGGTTTGGTTGATGCTGACAGAAATGCGGGAGACGTGGGCGTACCTGGCCTCTGCAACCCTTTGCGTTGTCTTCGCGGGGGCGCTGGGAGTGGCCTGGTGCCGGCTTCGGGTACAACAGGCGCAGACGCAGCGCGAGCGTCGCGGCAGGGAGGAGTTGGAAGCCTATGCCCGGCTGGACCTGCGAGTCAGCTCTGAGGGAGATTTCAGGAATCTCCCCCGCAGGGTCTGCTCGGTGATCGCAGCCCGAAGCTCCTTCAGCCGGGTTGCCATGCTGATGGATGGGCCGCGGGGCCGGCTGTGTATCGCCGCTACCGAGGGCATGGATGCTGATACCGTCGAAGCGCTCGAGACATGGCTCCGGGACGATCAGCCGCCGTCTGACCCCATCGAATACTGGGACGATGCAGCGCAGGTACGGCTCGGCCTGTACAGCGGCGTCATGCGCCTCAAATCCAAAGACCGTCCGCGCGGCATGGCGGTCCTCGTCCCTATCAGGGCAGGGGGTCGGAAGATCGCCGCCCTGCTGGTCTGCGCAGACAACATTCTTGAAGTACCGCATCGGCTGGCGGAAGAGGCCATCATCGGGATCGAAGCGCTCGCGGCGCGGCTTGGGTATGCCATGGAAGATATGCCCGCCTCCATGCTGCGCCTTTGGTCGCAGGAAGGCGAGCACCGTTCGGCACGCTATCTCCACCAGGACCCGTTCAGGATGGCGATGAGTTCGCCGGACCGCATGCGCGAGGATCTGCGGATCTCGATCCAGAAGAACTAGCCGGCAGCATCACGTTGCCGTCGGACGCTGCAGCTACATTCCTCCCTCGGTGAAGATGCAGGGAGCTTTCCCTTGCCGGCTCAGCGAAAGTCCCTCCGCTTCCAGGTTAGGAGACAGCCGCCGCCCCCGATGTAGACTGGCCCCGGAGGGCCGGGAATGGCGAGAAGGCTGGCACGGATGTTGGTGGGGATCCTGATGGGCGGCGCGGTTGCCGCGGCCCAGACTCACGGGACGGCAGGGAAGCCGGTTGCCTCCATACCGCAGGGCGAGTCCTCCGCAACCATTCCAGGAGAGGCGACCACCGATCCTGCGGGAAGACGGCCCATGACGTTCGCCGATCTGCAACGCCTCAAGCGGTTGAGCGATCCGCAGATCTCCCCCTCGGGCAAGTGGGTCATGTTCTCGGCCACAGACGTCGACCTGGCTTCCAATACCAGGGTCACCCACCTGTGGGTCGTGCCCATCGGGGGAGGAGGCGAGCACCAGGTCACCTTCTGGAAGGAGGGCGAGAGCGAGGGACGTTTCTCGCCCGACGGAAAGCATGTGGCCTTCGTCTCGATGGACGGGGGCAAGTCTTCGCAGATCTATATCGCCGACTGGAACGAGCAGCAAGGCAAACTCGATTCGCCAAAGCAGCTGACGCACGTCAGCACCGAGGCCGACGGCCCGGTCTGGTCGCCGGACTCGCGGCGTCTTCTGTTTGTCTCCAGGGTCTATCCCGGCTGCAGCGATGAACAGGTCTGGCGCGACGAGGAGAGCTGCAATCGCCGAAGGGATGAGGCCGCGGAGAAGAGCCCTGTCAAGGCCATGGTCTTCGACCACCTGCTCTACCGCCACTGGGATTCCTACGTTGGCCCGAAGCGCAGTCATGTTCTGGTGGTCAGCGCCACCGATGGCAACGACGTACGGGATCTGACGCCGCGTCGCTGGATCGGTGATGCTGAGGCGCCGGTGTTTTCGCTGGGTGGCCCCGTCGGGTATGCGTGGGCTCCTGATTCGCACGAGATCGCCTTTGTCACCAACCTTGACGCCGTACCTGCGGCGAGCACCAACAACGATGTCTTTACGCTGCGCCTTGACGGCGAAGGTGAGAGCCCAATCAAGATTTCAACTTCCCCCGGCAGTGACGACGGCCCGGCCTACTCGCCCGATGGTCGCTGGCTGGCCTTTCGCTCGCAGGCGCGCGCGGGATATGAGAGCGACCGCTTCCGCCTGATGGCCTTTGACCGGCAGTTCGGAAAGACAGATGCTGCAGCGGATTCTTTGGATAAGGCGCACTTGAAGCGCGGAGACAAGGGACCTATCCGCGAGTTGCTGCCCGCTCTCGACGGCTGGGTGGACGAGTTTCGCTGGGCGCCGGATTCAAAGACGATCTACTTCGTCACTGACGAGATGGGCGATGCCAACGTGCTCTCGGTCGGTATCGATCTGCCCGAGGCAACCGCCATCGCAAACAAGGCCGAGTACAGCGATCTGCAGGTCTCGCCCGATGGCCGCACAATCATCACCTCGATGATGACGGTTCGCAGCCCGGTAGCCATCTCGGCCATTCCGCTGAACGCCGAGGGGCATGGCGGAGCGCCGGTGGTTCGACTCACCCACGGCAACGACGATGTGCTCCATTCGCTCGATCTTCCGCGGATGGAGAGCTTCATGTTCCCGGGCGCCGGAAACACGACGGTGCAGGGTTTCTTGCTGCGTCCTCCGCACTTCGACGCAACGAAAAAATATCCCATGAAGTTCCTTATCCATGGCGGCCCGCAGGGGGCGTGGGGGAATGCATGGAGCTATCGCTGGAACCCTGAGCTGATGGCGGCCAGCGGATACGTCGTCGTGATGATCAATCCGCGCGGATCAACAGGCTATGGACAGGCGTTCATCGATGGCGTCAACGGCGACTGGGGTGGAAAGCCGTACGTCGATCTGATGAAGGGGCTGGATTACGTCGAGCAGCACTACAGCTTCGTCGACAAGACACGCGAGTGCGCCCTGGGCGGAAGCTATGGCGGCTACATGGCCAACTGGATTCTCACCCACACGGACCGCTTCGCCTGCATCGTCACGCACGACGGCATGTACAACCCGCAGAGCGCCTACGGAACGACCGAAGAGCTGTGGTTCAACGAGTGGGAGTTTCGCGCTTCCGGCGACAAGGAGCCCGGCCAGCCCTGGCGATATGCGGGCAAGCCAATCGCCGAGGACCCCTTCCGTAAGTGGTCGCCCATGCTCTCGATCCAGAACGCAAAGACACCGACGCTCGTCATCCACGGGCAGAAGGACTATCGCCTCGACGTCAGCGAAGGCTTTCAGCTCTTCACCGCCCTCCAGCGCCTGCATGTTCCCTCGCGGATGCTCTACTTTCCCGATGAGGGCCATTGGGTGCTGAAGCCCCAGAACTCCCAGCGCTGGTACGAGGAAGTAGGCGAGTGGTGCGACCGCTGGACCCACTCCAACACGTACTCCGGGGCGATGCAGTGATGGCGTTCGCCCGACCGAAGAGAAAGCGTGAGCCGCTTGGGGAGGCAGCGCTCTTTGAGTACGCAGTGGGCGCACTGGCGCGTCGTATGCGGACCGTTCGCGATCTGAAGCGCCTGATGCGAACGCGCGCGGAAGAGGGAGAGGCTGGCGAGCGCGCCATGGATCGCGTCGTCGCTCGGCTGAAAGAACTCAACTACCTGAGCGACACACGCTTTGCCGCCGATTACACACGGCTCCGCAAGGAAAACGAAAAGTTCGGCCGCAGGCGCGTCCAGCAGGACCTGGCTCACAAAGGCATCCACAAAGACCTGATCGCCTCCACGCTGGCCACGGCCTACGACGATGTGGATGAGGCTGCGCTGGCACGAGAGTACATCGCGCGCAAGCGGATGAAGCGGCCTGAAGGCGAAGATGCGAAGAAGCAGGCGGCACGCATTACGGGACGGCTGATGCGAGCCGGTTTCTCCGCCGGCGCTATCTTCAAGGTGCTGCGCGAGTGGAATGTCGAGGTCGATGAAATCGAAGAGCCAGAGCCTGACGAGTCTTAGGCGGCGCGCTCGTCGCGGCGGCCTAGACGGCGCGCAATACTCTCGCCGGAAGCGAGAACAGCGCGGCGATCAGGTCGAAGACGCTGCCGACCACGATGCCGACCAGCCGGAAGGGCAATAGCAGAAGCCAGATGATCGGGTAGAGCAGCAACGCCGCGATGGCGATGGGCCAGCAGGTGACCAGCAGCAGACAGAAGAGGAGCAGCTTCAGCATCGTTTGTTTCTCTCCTGTTGTTAATACGCCCTCTCGGGCAGAAAGTTCCGCTGCGGTGGGATGATGGTGGGGTGGCGTTACAGGCAGAGGAGTTAGAGCGAATCGTTGCGGTGGACTGGTCGGGCAGGATCGACCCAGCCGGTCAGCGAAGGCATATCTGGGCCGGGGTTTGGACCCGCGGCAAGGTCACGCTCGAGGCCGGCAGAACGCGTGAAGAGCTGGTCGAGTGGCTGATCGCCATGTCTCGCGAGACCCCCCGCATGGTCGTCAGCCTGGACTGCTGCTTCAGCTTTCCGGCGTGGTTCCTGGCCGAACACGGTTGCGAGACCGTCTTCGACTTCTGGCGCAAGGTGGCAGCGGGGCAGGGAGAGCGCTGGCTGGCGCGCGAGGCTGACGCCGTCGCTCGCGACGTGCGCTTCTGGGGAGCGCCGCACAAGCGGCCAGAGGAGTTCTGCGGCGAGAACCTGCACCGGTCCATGCGCCTGACCGACATGGACAACAAGATCACCCCCAGGCTGCTCGAAGGCGACCCCGAACGTGCCGCCAAGGTGAAGGGCATCACGCCGAAATCCCCGTTCCAGATCGGCGGCTCGGGCAGCGTAGGGACGGGCAGCCTGCGGGCGATGCCGTTTCTTTTACGGCTGTCAGAGGCAGGCTTTCGCATCTGGCCCTTTGAGTCTGCGCGGCTTACCGCATCGAAGCCGCAGCCGCTGCTGGTCGAGATGTACACCCGCCTGATGACCGGCGCGGTCGCCAAGAGCAACGCGGAGGCGCGGGCGCGGTATTTCGCCGCGAGAAAGAAGACAGACGATGTCTACAAGGGCCTGGGGCGAGTGGTCATGGAGCGGGCTCTTGGTTCAGAGGACGCGTTTGACGCCCTGGTCAGCGTGCTGGAGATGGTGCGCTGGCGCGAGGAGTTCTCGCGCCTCAAGGCGACGAGCGATCCCGTGCTCCGTCTTGAGGGGATTACATGGAGACCTGGGATTCTGAATGGCTGACCGTTTATAAAGGACTGCGCCCGAAACTGTGGGTGAGATGCTCGAATTTGAACAAGAGGTGATGGATGGAGACAGGTCTTGGTGGGAAGACCGTTGTAATCACAGGAGCAGCCAACGGAATTGGCCGTGCGACCGCACTGGCCTTCGCCAACGAGGGAGCGCACGTCGCGATGCTCGATCATGATCCGGCGAAGCTAGCGGAGACCTCCGCGTTGATCCGTGACCTTGGTGTGAACGCATTTGCTGTAGAGGCGGACCTGAGTACTGCTGGAGGTGTGCAGGCCGGGATCAATGCACTGCTTGCGCAGCTTCCTGACGGCGTCGATGTGCTGGTCAACAACGTAGGTCATGGCGACCCCAAACCCTTTGACGAGATCACCGACGAGCAGTGGGAGCGGACCTTTGCGATCAACCTGATGTCGATGGTGCGGGTCACGCGGCACCTTCTTCCGGTTCTGCGCCAGAAGGACAAGGCCGCAGTAGTAAGCAACGCCTCCGATCTTGGCCGGCAGCCGGAGACCGCGCCTGCGGACTACGCCGCGATGAAGTCCGCGATGCTGGCCCTGACCAAGAGCCTTGCCCGTGCGGAAGCCCCGAAGATCCGCGTCAATGCCGTCGCTCCCGGCCCCATATGGAGCACCTTCTGGTCGCGTCCCGGAGGCTTCGCCGAGGGACTCTCGTCCATCTACAACATGCCGCCCCGCCAGGCGGTCGATCACGAGATGAAGCTCCGCAAGCTCCCGCTGGAGCGGCTGGGCGAGCCGGAAGAGGTCGCTAACGTCATCGTCTTCCTGGCCAGCGATCTCGCCTCCTACGTCACCTCATCCGTGTGGGGAGTGGACGGAGGAAGCATTCGCAACATCACATAGCGGCGCGGATAGATTCGTGCCTGAATCCAATTCCGTTTTTGCTAGGTCGAACCCCAAGATTTTGGGCCGTTCATCGGTCTTCCGTTCGGATAGGCACCTGATTGGTGTCATCCTGAGCGGAGCGCGTCAGCGCGGAGTCGAAGGATCTGTGGTTCGTGATGATGGCCGAGCCGACAAGACCGCAGATCCTTCGACTCCGCTCTCGCGATAAAGCCGCGAGAAGCTCCACTCAGGATGACACCCTGGAATGGAGCCCCAGATCCAGCGGATCGGAAGTGATCCACCTACAGTTGGATGGAGCGGCACCCCGGGAAACCAGCTTCTGCGCTGATAGACTTAAAAGTCTATGAACTACAGGTCTGGAAGCCAGATTCGCGAAGACTTTCTGCGGTTTTTTGAAGGCAAAGGGCACCGGAGAGTGCACTCCTCATCGCTCGTTCCGGCGAACGATCCCACGCTACTGTTTACCAACGCGGGAATGAACCAGTTCAAGGACGTCTTTCTTGGTCTGGAGAAGCGCGACTACTCCCGCGCCACGACCTCGCAGAAGTGTGTACGCGCGGGCGGCAAGCATAATGATCTGGAGAATGTGGGCTTCACCCGCCGTCACCACACCTTCTTCGAGATGCTGGGCAACTTCAGCTTCGGCGACTACTTCAAGAAGGACGCGATCGCCTACGCCTGGGAGCTTCTGACCTCAAAAGACTGGTACGGGATCGATCCCGCGAAGCTCTACGTGACGATCTTCGAAGGCGACGAGGGCGTGCCCCGCGACTCCGAGGCTTACCAGTACTGGCTCGACGTCGGCGTTCCCGCCGAGCGCATCTTCGAGATGGGCGCCAAGGACAACTTCTGGGCGATGGGCGACACCGGCCCCTGCGGCCCCTGCAGCGAGATCTACTACGACCTCGGCCAGGCAGCCGGCGAAGACCCGTCGATCAACAGGCCCTTCGGCGAAGACGATGCGCGTTACGTCGAGATCTGGAACCTCGTCTTCATGCAGTTCGACCGCACCGTCACGCCCGGCGGCCCTCTGCTCACCCCGCTTCCCAAGCCCTCCATCGATACCGGCATGGGGCTCGAGCGCATCGCCTGCGTCCTGCAGGGCGTGCTCTCGAACTTCGAAACCGATCTCTTCACCCCGCTCATCAAGCGCGCGGAACAACTGACCGGCCACAAGGTAGAACCCGACCACGAGGTCGACGCCCGCTCGCAGGCCTCGCTGCGCATCATCGCTGACCACTCACGCGCCGCGACGTTCCTTATCGCGGACGGCGTCCTTCCCTCAAACGAAGGCCGGGGATACGTCCTCCGCAAGATCATGCGCCGTGGCATCCGTCACGGTCGCCTGCTTGGGCAGGACAAGCCCTTTATGCACGAGATGGTCTACGCCGTGCGCGACGAGATGGCCGCAGCCTACCCCGAGCTTACCGAGTCCGCCGATCGTGTCGCCAAGGTGGTGCTTGCGGAAGAACAGCAGTTTGCCCGTTCGCTCGAACTCGGTTTGCGGCAGATGAACGAGGAGACCTTACGCTCCGGTTCCGCTGCCTTCCACCTTTACGAAACCTTCGGCATGCCGCTCGACTTCATGGTCGATGCCGCACGCGATGCCGGAATCCCGTTCGACATGGACGGCTTCGAGCGCGCCCGTTCCGAGGAGCAGGCCCGCGCTCGTGCCTCCTGGAAGGGCGGCTCGCAGAAGTCCGCTGCCCCCGTTTATCGGGAGCTCGCAAAGACCGAGTTCGAAGGCTATGCCTCGCTCAAGGTCGAGGGCGCAAAGATCCTCGCTCTGGTGAAGGACGGTGTCGGCGTGCCTGAACTGAAGGCAGGCGAGCAGGGCGAAGTCGTGCTCGACGCCACCAGCTTCTACGCCGACTCGGGCGGTCAGGTCGGCGACATCGGCTGGCTCTACTCCGACGATCACAACACCGTCATCGCCGATGTCTTCGGAGTCACCAAGCCCGTGCAGGGAGTCTTCGCCCATAGGGTGAAGGCCCGCGCCACGGTTGCTGTCGGCGATACGGTCGACACCGTCGTCAACGGCGACAATCGCCGCGCCACCGAGCGCAACCACACTGGAACCCACCTGCTCCACGCCGCTCTGCGCGAGGTGCTGGGCAAGCACGTCAAGCAGGCCGGATCGCTCAACGACGCCACCCGCCTCCGTTTCGACTTCTCTCACTTCACCGGTGTTGCGGAAGAAGAGCTGCAGCAGATCGAAGACATCGTCAACCAGCAGGTGCTCGCCAACACCAGGGTCGAGACGCTGGTCGACGTCCCCATCGACGTCGCCGTCAACGACCTGGGCGCGATGGCGCTCTTCGGCGAAAAGTACGGCGAGCGTGTCCGCGTCGTGAAGATCGGCGACTTCTCCACTGAGCTCTGCGGCGGAACCCACACCGCTGCCACCGGCGAGATCGGCCTGCTTAAGCTGGTTGGCGAAGGCTCCGTCTCGAGTGGTGTGCGCCGTGTCGAAGCCGTCAGCGGCATCGGCGCTCTCACGGAGTTCCGCCGCGACTATGACGTCGCCCGCGTCGTCGGCCAGATGGTCGGCGCGACGGAATCTGCTCCTGCGGACGCTCTGCGTCAGCGCATCGCCGCGCAGGAAGAGGAGATGAAGAAGCTGCGCCGCGAGCTGGAACAGATGCGCATGAAGTCCGCCTCCGCCGCAGTCTCCGATGCAGCCTCTTCGGCGGTCGAAGTCAAAGGCATCAAAGTCCTGGCACAGCGTGTCGATGCTCTCGACAAGAGCCAGATGCGCAACCTCGTCGACGAGCTGCGCGGCAAACTCGGCTCGGGAGTCGTCGTCCTCGGCGCGGCTGCGGAGGGCAAGGTCTCGCTGATCGTCGGCATCACCAAAGACCTGACCGCGCGCGTGCAGGCAGGCAAGGTCGTCGGCCAGCTTGCAGCAGTAGTTGGTGGACGCGGCGGCGGTCGCCCCGATCTCGCCGAGGCCGGCGGAAGCGATCCGGGCGCGCTGGATAAGGCGCTTTCGAGTGCACCCGCAGTCGTCGAAGGTTTGCTGGCCTAGCTTCAAGCTCTGACAGCCCGAGAAAGAAACTCCGCTCCGGGATGACCCTCTTCATCAACAGGTGTCATCCTGAGCGGAGCGCAGCGAAGTCGCAGGATCTGCGGTCTGTCTGCTCGCCACCAAACAGCCGCACAGCAGATCCCGCTCCCCCCAGGCCGCTCTACCGCTAAGATAAGAAGATGTTTTGCGAGTGGGCCGTCGAGTGCGGCGCCGATGATCCGGTTCTTGTCCTCCCCTGGAGCGATCCCGACGAACCCTCACGTCACTTCATTGATCTGCGAGAAAATCCCGACGACCTCGACTGGCTTGAGGAAGCCTCCCAGTATCCCTCGCTTCTGCACGCTCTGCGCGCGCTCAACGCTGCCCGTTCCCCGGTCTTCACGGCCAAATGCGATGTCTGGAAGATGTCCGACGATGAGCTCGAAGCCCTCCGGCACGAACTCGATATCATTCCCGAAGACGGCTGCTGCGGCCTCGCCAGCTATGTCGACCTGCTCTGGCGCGAGCGCTCCATCTTCGTCTCCTTCCACCAGCATGAGCAGTTGATGCATCGCATCGCGCGCCTCGCTGCACCTCTCGAGCATCCCTACGCCATAATCGAGTGCGTCCTTCGTCCCGCGCTGCTCGACCTAACCACACCGCAGGAAGGCTTCGCCATCAGCCTCTACGTCAAGGCCATCGGCTACGACCAGCAGGCGGCGGAGGCCCGCTGGGGTTCCGCACTGATCGAGGTATCTACCCTGCTGCGAAGTCGCGCCTTCGCCACTTCCTAGAGCAGTAGCGGCTGAAGCGTGAGTCCGCCCATTACCAGCATCTCGCCAGCCGACGGTAAACCGAGCCTCGTGTGACACGCCCAGTAGGCAGGACAATCCCACTACAACGCATTACGTTTTTGAAAAGACCCGGCAACCGTCCCGTTTACAATGGAACAGGACCGGCTTCCTGCAAGGAAGACCGGCGCGCGGGGGCGAGTAGCTCAATCGGATAGAGCACGAGCCTTCTAAGCTCGGGGTTGCAGGTTCGATCCCTGCCTCGCTCACCACCACCCTCCGCGCTCCTTTTGTCCTAAAAGAACTGTTAGCCCTCAGGCCTCCATCAACTCATCTTCCTTCGTCGGATGGCAGTGGTCTTCCGCTGCCCGTCTCTGGCCGAAGCCGTGCCGCAGGGCGGCCAGTCCGACCAGCCCCACCGCTAGTCCGCACACTCCGTTCCAGCGCCAGTGCACCCAGGCGATGGTGGATAGCGCCGAGCCAACCGCCGCGCCGGTGAAGTAGATCGTCATATAAACGGTGTTCAGGCGGCTGCGTGCCGAGGGGTCCAGCCCGAAGATTCTCGTCTGGTTGGCCACCTGGCACATCTGCGCTCCTACATCCAACACGACCACCCCAAAGGCCAGGGCGACAAGATGCAGAGCAAGTGGCATGTGAAGCCGCTCCTGTGCCCACAGCGTGGCGTACGAGAACGCCAGCAGAGCGATTCCGACCGAGATCACCCATCGTGAGCCATGCCGATCGGCCAGTCTTCCGGCCAGCGGAGCCACCATGGCTCCTGCCGCCCCTACCAGGCCGAACGTCCCGGCCACGCCCGCACCCAGGTGGTAATGGCTTTCGAGCAGAAAGGCCAGCGTCGTCCAGAAGCAGCTGAACGACGCAAAGACCAGCGCGCCAATGGCGCTCGATTCGCGCAGCAGCGGCTGCGTCCGGTAGAGCGTCCACAGCGACCGCATGGCGTCGCCGTATTTCAGATTCTGTTTCGGCGGGAGCTTCGGCATCACCCGCCACAGCAGCGGGACGAAGACGCCGTTCATCACGGCTGCGATCCCAAAGACCCACCGCCAGCCCGCCATGTGGCTCACCCATCCCGCAAAGGTGCGGGCCAGAAGAATCCCCAGCAGCAACCCGGTCATGACGGTGCCGATGGCGCGACCTCGTTCCTCGTGGCTCACAAGATCGGGCGCAATGGGCAGCACGATGTGCGTCACCGAAGCCAGCAGACCGATGACGACCGAACCCGCGATCAGAAAGCCGAGCGTCGGCGAGAATGCAACCAGCAGCAGGCCGACAGCGACGGCGGCATACAGCCGCATCATCAGGGCGCGCCGCTCCAGCACGTCTCCCAGCGGAACGAAGCACAGAAGTCCCATTGCATAGCCCACCTGGGTCGCCACGGCGATAAAGCCCGTGTGCCCGGCGGTCGCGCCATACGTGCGGCCAATCTCCTCCAGCAGAGGCTGGTTGTAGTACATGGTCGAAACCCCGACCGCGCAGGCAACGCCGAGGAAGGGGAGGGGAGTTCGCGGTGGGTTCGGCTTCTTTGTCATCAGCGAAATGAACTATCTACCAGTCTAAAACCTTTGAGCAATCGCAGCCGTAATCCTGAGAGTCCATTGTTCCGGTCCATCACCTCCTTCAAAGACGTGTCGTCCTGAGCGAGCGCAGCGAGTCGAAGGATCTGCGGTTTTCCATCCGCGCCCCACTTCGTTTTCTCAATCGCCGCAACGACCCGCTAAACTCACCACTTGTATCTCTTCGAGGCAACAACCACATGACTCAGAGCCCCGCCGCACTCACCCAGCTCACCGAAGACGAGCGCATGTTTCGCGAGAGTGTCCGCAGCTTCGCCGCAGCCGAAATCGCTCCGCTTGTCCGCTCCATGGACGAGGCGCAGCAGATGGACGCCAGGCTCCTGCGACAGCTCTTCTCGCTCGGCCTGATGGGCATCCAGGTGCCGGAGCAGTACGGCGGCGCTGCAGGAACCTTCTTTGAGGCGATCCTCGCGGTCGAAGAGATCTCCGCCGTCGATCCCTCCGTCGGCGTGCTGGTCGATGTCCAGAACACGTTGTGCATCAACGCCCTCGTTCGCTGGGGTACGGACGACCAGAAGCAGCGCTATCTTCCGCGGCTCGCCGCCGACACCATTGGGGCCTACGCGCTCAGCGAGGCAACGTCAGGCTCCGACGCCTTCGCGCTTCAGACCCGCGCCACCCGCCAGGGCGATAACTACATCCTCAACGGACAGAAGCTCTGGATCACCAACGCCAAGGAAGCAGGACTCTTCATCGTCTTCGCCACCATCGACCGCGATGCCGGCTACAAGGGCATCACCGCGTTTCTGGTCGAAAAGGACACTCCCGGCTTCACCCTCGGCAAGAAGGAAGACAAGCTGGGCATCCGCGCCTCCAGCACCTGCGAACTCGTCTTTCGTGACTGTCGCGTTCCCTCCGCCAACGTCCTTGGCGAACCGGGGAAGGGCTACAAGATCGCCATTGAGACCCTCAACGAGGGCCGCATCGGCATCGGCGCACAGATGCTGGGGCTCGCCCAGGGAGCGTGGCAGCACGCCGTCCGCTGGGCAAAAGAGCGCAAACAGTTCGGCCACCCGCTCGCCGACTTTCAGGCCATGCAGTTTCAGCTCGCCGAGATGGCCACTCAGATTGAGGCGGCTCGCCTGATGGTCTACAACGCCGCGCGCCTCAAGGACGCAGGCCAGCCTTTCCTGAAAGAAGCTGCTATGGCGAAATACTTCGCCTCGCACGTTGCCGAGCGAGTCGCCTCGCTTGCCGTCGAGGTCTTCGGGGGCTCGGGGTTCGTCAAGGATTATCCGGTCGAGAAGTTCTACCGCGATGCAAAGATCGGCAAGATCTACGAAGGCACTTCGTTCATGCAACTCGCGACCATCGCCAAGCTCGTTCTCTGAAAGTCCCCGTTCACGTCTTTTGAACCGTCATTCTGAACGCAGCAAAGAATCCCAGTATCTCGCCGATTGAGCCACACATGGCCTCAGGCCAGAACCTGTCAAGCCCTGGAAACACCCAAGCCCAACAAAACACACCACATTCATCTGCCGATCTGCTGTACCTTCTTCTGTACTCTTAAAGAGAGGGCGAAAGGTCGTGCGCACCCCAGACCGTCGCTCATGCGGAATGAGGTAAATCCATTCTGATGAAGACTTTGCGCCGCATTTAGCCGCGTTTACTGGGAAACGACAGGTTTCAACCCCGAATGCAACTGGAAGTCCGGACTTAACCTCCATGCTTTCAAGACTTTGCGCAAAAAGTGGTAGGGGTCAACCCGCGCGAACAAGCTGTCCACGCCGGGTGATGATCGACAGCTTCTCGGATTTCAGGATATTCCTCGCCTGATCGCGCGCATGATTGGCCCAGGGGCCGACCGGATCGAGCCGGACGTAGGTGAGCCAGTGGCGCAGGGCTCGACGCTTCTGCCCCTGCCGTTCGTAGGCCAGCGCCAGGTTGTAGTGTGCGTCCGCGTACTGCGGAACCAGGGCAACCGCCTTCTGGTAGGCGGCGGTCGCCTCGTCCAGGTGCTGCATCTCGTCGAGCACGTTTCCCAGGTCGAAGAAGGCCAGTGCGTAGTCAGGGTCGGCGATCGTCGCCCGCCGGTACAACCCCTCGGCCAGCTCGAACTGACGCATGTTGTAGTAGATCGTCCCCAGGTTGATCAGCGCGGGGGCGTGTGCCGGCTGGATAGCGAGAATTGCCTCATACAGAGTCACGGCGCGAGGGATCGTCGCGGGCTTCTCCTCAAGCTGCACCGCGTGCAGAAACATCTCCTGCACCGCTGCTGCTCGCTGCGCCGGCGACAGCGCGTTGGGCTCGCTGCCGCACACCAGCTCGCAACGGGGTCGGGCTGAGGCGTCGAAGTCAAAGGCAAGCTGCTGCGTGAGCGGATCGACCAGAACACCGTCCAGCCGGAACGCAAGGTGCGAACCACGGCGGACGGCGGAGCTCTCGAGCAGCGGGTTTCTGATGCCCGCGACGCGCTGCATGGCTTCAATCGAGGTGCGGATGCTCTTAGCGGAGATGCGGGTCCGTCTGCGGGCGGCGTGGGCCTGCAGGTCGCGCAGCGCGCGCAGCTGGCTCAGATCTTCAAAGGAGTACTCTGCTTTGGGAGAGACGATCCCGGCCCGCTCCCACGACATCAACTGTCGCGTGTTCAGGTGCAGGATCCGAACGACGTCTTGACGGTTGTAGCGGCTCACGATCGAAGTTCTCTCGGTAGAAACCGTCTTGCGAAGCTCCAGCTTCTTGTCTGGAGTATCGTTTGAAAACCTGCGTCCTTCAAGCCTTTTGATGCGTTCCACATCAAATTTCCGTGGATAACGTGTACCAAATTGGATTCAGCACTCTCAGCTATGCTGGGCAACGGGAGCAACCGTGAGTCTGAAGAACAGAAGAATCGTCGTGCTGGGAAGCTTTGTCGCCGATCTCGCCTTCCACGTGAACGCGCTGCCCGCATGGGGAGAGACGCGCCTGGGCTCGTCCTTTGCAGTCGGTCCGGGCGGCAAGGGCTCCAACCAGGCGGTGGCGGCGGCCCGCGCCGGAGGCGAGGTCTGCTTCATCACCAAACTTGGGCAGGATGCGTTTGGAGAGATCGCCCGAAACCTCTATCGCGCGGAAGGGATCGACACCGGCTTCATCGCGAGCACGCAGAATCCCACCGGAGCGGCCGCCATCATTCTCGACGAAAAGCGCGGTGAGAATGCCATCATCATCGCACCGGGGGCCTGCTTCGAGATCACGACCGGCGAGGTTGATCGGGCCTGCGACGCGATCGCATCCTCGGCGATCTTTGTTGCGCAACTGGAGCTTCCCGTGGCTGTCGTCGAGCACGGCCTGAAACTTGCGCGAGCAAACGGCGTGACGACGATCCTCAATCCGGCGCCCGCACTGCCGCTGCCCGACTCCATCTATCCGCTCTGCGATTACCTCACTCCCAACGAGAGCGAAGCAGCAGCGCTGACCGGAGTTGCCGTCGAGGACCTGCGAGGAGCGGAGCGAGCGGCCGATGCACTGCTCGCCCGCGGCGTCCGCAACGTGGCCCTGACGATGGGAGCGAACGGCGTGTTCCTGAAGAGTCGCGATGTGACCGCGCATGTGCCTGCTATCCGCGCCGGAGCCGTAGTGGAGACGACCGGGGCTGGAGACGCCTTCAATGGAGGGTTCGCCGTCGCGCTGGCCGAAGGCAGAGACTTCAGCGGGGCCGCACGCTTTGCCTGCGCGGTCGCCGGAATTTCGGTCACGCGGAGGGGAACTGCGCCTTCCATGCCTCGTCGCGAAGAGGTGGAGGCGCTGCTTGCGTCAGCCCTCGACGATTGAGCGAGCCGCGGCGCGGGAGTCGCGCACAAGATCAGGCAGGCCGACGCCGCGATAGCCGTTCCCCAGCAGGTGTAGATTCCCGAGCGCGTGGATACGGTCCTCGAGCTCCTGCATACGCTCGAGGTGACCGACTCCATACTGCGGGAGCGAGAGCGGCCAGCGGCGGATGACCGTGATGCGAGGTTCGGCCAGCGGCCCAAGGATGCGTGCCAGCTCCATCCTGGCGATCGAAGCGATCTCGTCATTGCCGCACTTCAGCACGCGATCGGCGGAACGTCCTCCGAAGAAGGCGCGGAGCAGACGGCCGCCGCGTGGTACGCGGTGCGGAAATTTCTGATCCATAAAGGTGCAGGCGAGCAAGAGGCTGCGCGACTCCGGCGGAACGAGGAAGCCGAATCCTTCGGGTACAGGGATTTGTGCGGCATCGTCGAAGCCATAGCCGACGACGACCGCGGAGCTGGCATCCATTTGCAGGAGTGCTGTCGACTCCGGAGCGACGGGCTCGAGAAGTTCGCGCGCGGTGTGCAGCGGGGCAGCCAGGAGAAGCGCGTCGAACGGTTCGCTGCCCACGGTGGAGGTGACCGTCCAGCCGTCGTTCGCCCGTGCGATCGCGGTCACCTTCGCACCGAGGCGAATCCACTGCTGCGGGATCGCAGCAACCATGCGATCGATGAGCGTCCCCAAGCCGCTGCGAAGCGTGGTGAAAAGGGGCGACTTTCTGCTTGCAGCTTCACGGGCCTGCAGACCGAGGATCAGGCTGCCGTACTCCCGCTCGAGCGCGACGAACGGAGCCATCACTGCGCGAACGCTGAGCTGGGTGACATCGCCGCCGAAGACGCCGCTAAGCAGGGGAGCGCCGATCTTCTCGAGAACTTCATCTCCAAAGTGGCGGCGAACAAACTGAGCGACGCTCTCGTCCTCGTCGGGTGCGAGTGTCTTCAGCTCTTGTGCGCGAACGGTCTCCCGATGAAAGGCGCGCCTGGCCTGCTCGCTGAAGAGGTCTGATTGATCGAGCGCGGCGAGATCGGCAGGAACCATCATGCGCATGCCGTTCGGCATGGCTTTCAGGATTCCGTCGATCAGCACGTAGGTGCGCCGCTGCTCGTCGTTCGAGTAGATCAGTTCGTCTTCGAGGCCCAGATCGATGGCAAGCTCTCGCGCCCAGGGTTTCTCGCTGACCCAGCCATCGGGACCGCCCTCGATCGTGAAGCCGCCTTCGTGAACTGTCTCGACGATGCCGCCTAGTCGCGGAGAAGCTTCGTACAAGGTGACGTGAACGGGTTGCTGCCCGTGCGTGAGCTTTGCAAGTTCATACGCAGCGGCCAGACCGGCGATGCCGCCGCCTACAATCGCGATGCGCCGTGGCCTGCTCATCAGCCGACCCTTGCGGCGGCGCTCCCGGTCGAGCCTTGCGCAGTCTGGGCGATCCCGGCCAGCGCGCGGGTCAGCGTGGGCGAGTCGTTCAGACTCTCCGCGCGCCAAAGCTGCAGGCCGATCTCCGCGGCAAATTCCTTGAAGGCGATATCAACGTCATAGAGCACCTCGACGTGATCGCAGACGAAACCGACGGGCTGCAGGACGACTCCGGTGTGGCCTTCGGCCCTGATGGCCTTGAGAGTATCTTCGACGGTCGGCCCGATCCAGGGGCCGCCGCTCACACCCTGGCTCTGGAAGGCAAAGAACCAGTCAGCCTCGGTGAGTCCGGCAGGCGCAAGTCGCTCCGCAACCAGAGCGGCGGTTCGCTTGGCTTCGACGGGGTAAGGATCCGGTGTGTCCTGCATCGGTGTGCCGGGCCGAGCGCCCGCGACGGAGGCTTCGCCAGTCATGATGGTGCGGCAGGGAACGCTGTGAGCGGTGAAGAGGATGGGCGCTTTTTTGCCCAGTTCCGCACTGGCCTGTGTCCAGACGGGAAGCAGCTTCTCGGCGAAGGCCTGAACCAGCAGAGGGTTCTCCGCCCACCCGGCGATGAACTCAACCTCCATGCCTGTTGCCGCCGCCATCACGGCGCGGCGATAGAGCCCGACACTGGTGCGCGAGTTCTGAGGAGCAAGGCAGATGGCCCGGATGCTGGTGACGCCTTCCGCACGCATCTGTTCCACGACGTCGGCGATGTAGGGCGACCAGTTACGCATCGCGATGTAGACGCGCTGGCCGCCGAGCGCCGCTTCAAGAGCATGTCCCTGTGCGAGCGTCCACTTTGTGAGCGGTGGGGGTTCGTTGCCAGGAGTCTCTTTGAGACCGATCTGTGCGTAGCGATGCTTCAGTTCCTCAACGACCTCTTCGGGAAGGGCGCGGCCGCCGGTGACCTTGCTGAGGTATTCGGCCATCTCCCCAAGGACGTTCGGGGTTCCATGCGCGAGCAGCAGGACGGCGTGGCTCATCGTCCGCGGTACTCCTTGACCCACTGAACGGTCTTGATGACGTTCTCGACCGGTGTTCCGGGAACGATTCCGTGGCCGAGGTTGAAGATGTGCCCCGGCTTTCCAGCGGCGGCGTCCAGTACCTCGTGGACACGAGCGCGCAAAACGTCCTCGGGAGCGAACAGTGTGATCGGGTCTAGATTGCCCTGTACGGCACAGCCTTCCCCGACGGCCTTCCAGCCTTCGTTCAGCGGGATGCGCCAGTCGAGCCCGATCACGTCAGCCCCGGTCTGCCGCATGGTGGGCAGCAGTGACGCCGTATCGACACCGAAGTAGATGACGGGCACGCCGAGCGCCTGCACGCGACGCACGAGCTCTGTCGTGGGTGCGAGGCAGTACTCGCGATAATCGGTGACGCTTAGAGCGCCGGCCCAGCTGTCGAAGACCTGGATGACGTCGGCGCCTGCCTGGACCTGTTGTGCGGCGTAGCCGGTGAGGACGTGGATCAGCTTTTCCATCAGCAGCGACCACGCCTCGTTGTCGCCATACATCATGCGCTTGGTCTCGATGTAGTTGCGCGACGAGCCGCCCTCGATCATGTAGCTGGCCAGTGTAAATGGTGCGCCGCAGAACCCGATGATGCCCAGCTGATCGCCATCGGCTCGCGGAGCCGCAAAGTGATGCGCGACGCGTTCGATCGCCTTGGCGACGTAGTTCAGGTCGTCGATGCGGTCGGTACGGAGGGCGCGAACCTGTTGCAGCGTGCGCACCGGGGTGTGAACGACAGGGCCTTCGCCGGCCAGGAATTCAAAGTCGACCCCCATGGGGGTGAACGGCAGGAGCAGGTCGGCGAAGATGATGGCGGCGTCGACTCCCAGACGTTCCGCGGCGGTAATGGTCACCTCGGACGCGATCTCCGGGTTTCTGCAGATCTCGAGCAGGGAGTGGTGCTTCCGCACCGCCATGTACTCCGGCATGTACCGGCCGGCCTGGCGCAGCAGCCACACGGGGGTGCGGTCTACCGGCTGACGCAGGCAGGCACGAACAAACCGGCTGGTTCCGGGCTGCACGGTCTGTTCCGCGACTGCGGCGTGATGCGCGTCCATCGATGATTCCTTCAAGGCTTGAAAGCTCCTCATTTGAGCGTAGCACCCGTAGCACTGCGCCTTCTACGAAGGTGCACAATAGAGTGCGATATACGCGCTCGTATGCCATGGCTGCCGTGGAGCGGCTTCGATGGAACCAGAATTTACGGTCTTGGAGGGAGTTAGTCTTCCAGGCGGAAGCTCGACTCTTCGATAACGGGGTTGGTGAGGACCTCGCGTGTGATGCGGGCGACCTCTGCTTCCGCGTCGGCGCGGCTGATACCGTCGTCCAGCGTGAGCACAAAGTACTTTCCCTGCCGTACATCGGCGACTCCGCGGTACTGCATCTTCCGCAGCGCATCCGCAACTGTCTGCCCCTGGGCATCCAGCACGGTCCGTTTCAACGTGACATAGACATGAGCCTTCATCTTGTTTGATTATAGACATGGTGCGTCTTTCAGCCCTTGAGCGGGGCTGGCTATTCATCCACCTGGTCGATCTGCGGCCATCCCGGCCCGGCATACCGGAATCCAACTTTTGCGAAACGAAGAGAAGAGAACCTAAATCTATGGTGAACTACCTTGAGCTTCCTGTGGGCTCTGATTCCCCCGAGGTTATCAACGCGGTCATCGAGATTCCGCTTGAAGGAATCAACAAGTACGAGTACGACAAGAAGCTGCATGTCTTTCGTCTCGACCGCAACCTCTACTCCCCCGTCCACTATCCCGGCGATTACGGCTTCATCCCTTCCACGCTGGGAGACGATGGTGACCCGCTCGACGTTCTGGTTCTGGTCGACGCCCCCAGTTTTCCGGGCTGCGTGATGGAGGTTCGTCCGATCGGACTGCTGGAGATGCGCGATCAGGGCCTGGGCGACGAGAAGGTGCTGGCAGTAGGAAAGGGTAATCCGCGCTACAAGGACGTCTGGAACTTCTCCGAGATTTATCCTCACGTACTGAAGGAGATTACGCACTTCTTCGCGATCTACAAGGACCTTGAAGGCAAGCGCGTCGAGGTTAAGGGCTGGCGTGATGCTCAGTTTGCCCGGGCAAAGGTCCTGGAAGCGCAGCAGCGCTTCCTCGACAACAGGGCCGAGGCGGATTTGAAGAGCGCTGCTTCGAAGTAGAAGCTCTTTTTGAAGAAAGATCGGGACCGGGAAGATGCAGAATGCCGCTCTTTCCGGTCTTTTCGTCTTCGGACGGAGGCAGCAGGTGTCAACCCGGCCCTCGGGCGCAAGCGGATTCTATTCTGCAGATTCCGGTCGAGATTCGTCGGACAGACGAGCGGGGTCACGGTATAATCACCTGAAAGCCCGAGTGAAAGCTGGGTTGCGGAGAGTTGGCCGAGTGGCTGAAGGCGGCGGTTTGCTAAACCGTTATAGGGTCAAAAGCTCTATCGGGGGTTCGAATCCCCCACTCTCCGCCAGTAGACTATTGCAAACAGGTTAAAGAGTTCGAAGAACCCGCTGATCGCGGGTTTTCTTGTTTTTGCGTGTTGGGTTCTGTGCAAGGGTTCGGAAGATTTAGGGCGCTCGATGGAGAGATCTTCCTCTGGCTCGCGTGCTGGAGGATGCGAGACAGAGGAAGAACCTCAGGTTATTCTCCGGTCGAAGCAGTTGTGATCTGCCGGTTCAGCCAGACGATGTTGTCCCAGCTCAATGGCTGCTCAACCGCCGGCGCGAACTTCGCGAAGCTGCCGCCGCTGATCTTGAGTGAAAACGACTTTACCTTGTCGGGCGGGTTCGTCGTTGTATTGCGAAGTATCTCCAGCACCTGTTCCTGGTGCGAGAGCTCTGCATAGCGCGTTTTGTCCGAGTAGAACTTCACGTCCTGCGGATGTCCACTCCTGTTTCCTGAGCCGCGTTCGTAGCTGATGTGCATCTCAAGGTGCTCGCCGGATTTTGCTTCGAAGATCCAGTCCTGGGTATCCATAAGAGTGCCACTCGCTGTGGTGGAGGTTGTGCGCTTCATCTCGTGCGTGGTAGCCAGCAGATAGTTTCCGAACGGCCCGGGGGCATCTGCAGCCTCATCCGTGAGGCCGCCCAGTATGAGTTGAGCGTTCGCGCCAGCCGCATCTTTGACGGGTGCAGCCAGGAAGACCTGTCTGCTGTTACCTGCTCCCACAGGTTTGCCATCCGGTCCGTTTACCGTGATGCGATCGACAAAGATCAGACGCACGTTGCAGTCCTTTGCCGGACCCTGCTTTGCAACCAGTGAGGTAAATCCTTCAGGCAAATAAGGCTTGATGACCTCATCTGGAACTTTGAGATCAATCTGAAATCGCGCTTCCATGCTGGACTCTTTGAAGTTCGCTTGGGTGGGAGTCGCGGGAGCTTGTGCAGAAAGCGAAGCAGCACACAGTAAGAGTGCAAGACAGGGGCGAATCTTCATGGAATCTCCTCAGGGTTTGGGACGAGCCACTGAAGTCTATAGCGCGAGTAGGAGGCCCATCAAGATAACGGCACGCGTTGTGAGCCGATACATCGGATTCCTCTCTGGCAGAAGCAGAGCCAGCCCAGCTTCGAATGCAATCGAGAGGTGCTCCGGTCCTCAGTCAAAGAGATCGAGCTGTCGTTTCGGTTTTGCTGAAGATGTTGCAGGTGGATCGTCGTATACCGTTCTGCCCCCGATGGAAGGTGAGATCGCACGCTCGTGAGCCATCGCCCTGGTGAAGTCTGCCAGTGGGTCGAGATCTTCTTCGACCTTGCGGGTAAGGCGGTCGAGGCGTTTGAAGGCTTCGATCTTCATCGTATCGCCGAGTCGTGCGTCGGCGAGGGACCGCCGCAGGACCGAAAGGGATTCGTCGTAGGTCTTCAGTGGTACGGGGAACGGGTGGCCGTCCTTGCCTCCGTGCGCGAATGAGAAGCGTGCGGGATCGGAGAAACGGCTGGGGACGCCGTGAATGACCTCGGCGATCAGGGCGAGTGACTGCAGGGTTCGCGGGCCCAGGCCTTCGACCAGCAGCAGGGAGGCGAAGTCGCAGAGCTCCTGCTCATGAGCGACGGCGAGGACTGCGCCCAGCCGCTTGAGATCGATGTCCTTTGCGCGAACATCGTGGTGTGCGGGCATCACGAGATGGCGAGCCTCCTGCAGGGCCCGTGCGGCGGGTTCTTTTGCGATTGAGATGATCGTCTCGCGAGCATGGAGGGCGCGACTGTCTGCGAGGTTGAGGATGGTGCCCTGTGGCTTGCCGACGATGGCGGTGTGGGGGTCGGAGACGAAGTCGCGCACGGCTGGGGAGTGCCAGTGGTAGCGCCGCGCGGTCCTGTTCGCGGGATTCATCCCCTGCTGGATAACCGCCCATTCTCCTGATTTTGCGATTACGAAAGCGTGCAGGTAGAGCTGAAATCCGTCGTCGACTGCATTGTTGTCGACGCGGGCAGTCAGGCGGCTGGTTCGCGCCAGCAGTTCACCGTCGAGGCCGGTCTTCATCCCGAAGGAGCGCAGCTCGTCGGGAGTGCGAATGGAGTGGCGACCGCGTCCCCCGCAGACCGTGATGCCAAGATCGCTGAAGCGGTGATTCAAGCCGCGCTTCAGAGCACCCATCACGGAGGTAGTGATTCCTGACGAGTGCCAGTCCATGCCCATGACGCAGCCGAAGGCCTGGAACCAGAACGGATCGCTGAGGCGGGAGAGAAACTCCGAAGGCCCGTAGCTCAGAATGAGGTTCTCCGCGATAGCGCTTCCGAGTTCGGCCATGCGGGTAGCCAGCCATGGCGGAACGCGGCCGCCGTGGAGCGGGAGATCGGCAGTGCCTGAGCGCTTCATTCTCCTGTTATTTTCGCTATTTATTCGCTTAAAATCAAAAGAGCATCTTTCGGCGCTTTGGGAGGGTGCGAGACTCTTTCTTTCGCGCCTATGACGATGGATGATCCTGAGCTGATGAATACGTCCCCGCCGTCGATCCGCAAGATCGTTCATATCGACATGGACGCTTTCTATGCATCGGTCGAGCAGCGCGACGATGTCTCTCTGCGGGGCAGGCCAGTAGTCGTTGCATGGCGAGGGAAGAGGTCGGTAGTCTGTGCGGCGTCGTACGAGGCAAGGAGGTTCGGGGTGCGTTCTGCGATGGCTGCGGTCCATGCAGAGCGGCTGTGTCCCGATGCCATCTTTATCCCGCCGGATTTTGCGCGGTACAAAGCGGTCTCGCAGGCAGTCCGCGAGATCTTTCGCAGGCATACGGATCTGGTTGAGCCGCTCTCGCTGGACGAGGCCTACCTGGACGTGACGGAGAACAAGACCCGCCTCGCGACTGCAACACTGGTGGCAAAGACGATTCGTCAGCAGATTCGCGAGGAACTGAACCTGACAGCCTCGGCAGGGGTTGCGCCGGCCAAATTTCTGGCAAAGATCGCGTCGGATTGGCGGAAACCGGACGGGCTCTTCGTTATTCAGCCGCAGGAGGTGGAGGCGTTTCTCACACCGTTGCCGGTCGGGAGAATACCGGGCGTGGGCAAGGTGATGGAGAAGCGGCTGGAGCAGGTTGGCGTGGCAAAGGTAGGGGATCTGCGAAGGCTTTGTCAGGGAGAGCTTCAGAGACTCTTTGGCAGATATGGCATGCGGCTGTATGAGCTTGCTCGCGGAATCGATCACAGCAAGGTGATTTCGGACAGGCCGACAAAATCCATATCTGCAGAGGACACCTTCGAAAGCGATATCCCGCTGGATGCTATGGAGGAGATCATTCGCCGAATGGCGGAGAAGGTGTGGAATGCATCTCGCAAACAGGGGCGTATCGCACGAACTGTTGTTCTGAAGCTGAAGACGAGCGACTTCAAAATCATGACTCGCAGTCATACGCCTGCGGTTCCGCCTGCGTCTGCGGAGGAACTCGCTGCGATCGCACTTTCGCTACGCGGGCGCATTGAGCGAGACCCAGATCAGAGGTTTCGTCTGGCAGGCGTAGGACTTAGCAACTTTCAGGATGCTGAGCAGAGTGCATCGACGCTCTTCGACTGAGGATGTTTACCGAAGATGGCTATTTCCTGGACAGAGTCACGCGAAGCCCTCCGAAGACGGTGAACGGTGCGCCGGGAGCGAGGAAGGTAGTATTCCGGACGGGGTACGCCGGTACTCCGTCGGCTTCAACGGGAGGAAATGGGCGAGCGATAAAGTGCCCGCCACCGTCATATGGAGTCGCTCCAAGCTGCGCTGCTGTGGAGTAATGAGTATCGAAGAGATTGTTGATTTGCATGAGAGCTTCAAGGTGTGGGCTAAGGGTGTAGTGCGCGCCGAGGTTGGCAACTCCGTAAGCAGGCGAGCTTCCCGAGCCGAGATAGTAGACTCCGTCAGGCTGATGCTGATTGTCTTCGTTGCCTCGCGCGTACGAACTGGAGGCGGCGAGGACGTTGAAGTCGATCAGGAGCTTCGCGGTCGGCTTGTAGTCGGTGAAGACCTTCAAGATGTGCTGAGGCGTCTGCGGGATCCGGTTCCCGGGAGAGATTGCGATTTCGCCATCGATGCCGGCCACGCCGTCCCGATTGCTGTCGTTGGAGCTGTTGCTGGCGCCGTTCACTGTCTGCGAGGACTCGTACGTGGCGTCGAGGAAGGTATAGCCACCGCCGAGAACAACGTGCGGAAGCTGGGCTTTCATGTTCAGTTCAAGGCCTTGTCTTCTGGTCTTCCCGAAATTGAGGAAGTATCCAAAGCCTGTCTGCTTTGAGGCCACGAATAGCAGGTCATTGTAGTTCTGACCGTGAAAGTATCCGGCGCTCCATGCCAGCCTGTCTGTGCCTCGGCTGCGCAGACCAGCTTCGATGGTTCGGGTGACGACCTGCTCCAGGGGAGGATCGTCCAGCAGCGCATTGGGCAGATTGCAGGGAAAGTCCGGATTCGCACAGCCAAGTTCGACGGAGGTCGGTGCGCGGCTGGCTTCGCTGTAGTTGGCGTAAAGATGGATATTGGAAGACGCGCTTAAGGTTCCTCCGATTGCAGGGTTGAATCGCTGAAACACATTCGTTGCGGTGAGTGAGCCGTGACCTGGCCTATCAAGCAGGCGGTCAAAATTGTTCACTGTGGTGCGGTTATAGCGGCCGGAGGCAGTTACCGACCAGCGATCGGTGCTGAAGGTATCTGTGAGATAAAAGCTGGGCGTGTTGATGGTGCCGTGGAGTTGAACCCGTGTGTCATACGGCTCACCATCCTGCGTTGTAGAACCATCTGCAAAGGCGTCCACGGGTGTGATGCTGATACCGTCTGCGCTGAGGTAGCCGAACTGCGATGCCTGCTGGTAGCTCAGGCCGCTGTGGTCCCATCCGGCGCCAAAGGATAGAAGGTTGCGTGCTGTGCGCCAGGAGGCAAGTGCGCCAAGGCCGTAGTTGTTCTGCTGGGTTCGGGTGTTGCTGATGGCGCCGGTGCACTTCTCTGAGGGCTCGTCCTTTTGGAGCGCCTGCGCTATGCACCGCCAGAAGGGGTAAGGTTCGGTCGCCGCATCTCCAGCCGTGGGGAAGCCGCTGTATCCGGCTGACGATAGCGCAGCGATATCGGATGGACTGAGGTCGTAGAGCGACTGGGAGAAAGAGTCGTTGTTGATGTCTCCGTTCGTAGTGTCGGTACGGACATGGCGGAAGTAGAAATTGCCGGAGGCGGACCACTGGTCGCTGAGCTGATGGGTTGTGTTCAGGGTCAGGGTGGGGGAGTGGTCCCGCGTTGTGTCGGGGATGGAATAGACGCTGTCGTAGGCCCTCTCAAGGAAGCGAAAGTCCTGAAGGGCATTCCCGGTGAGTTGATTGATCGAGTAGGAACCAGAGAGCGCGATGCTGGTCTTGTCTGTATTCCTGCGAAGTTTTGCGAAGGACTGCCGCACCTGGGAGGGGGAGAAGCGACGCCAGCCATCCTCGGCGAAGTAATTCCCTGCGGCGAACCAATCGAGATCTCTGCCATTGGAGCCGCCGTACTCGCCTTCGACGGAGCGGCGGCCGAAGGAGCCTCCGATGGCCTGCACGCTGAGACCAGCATTCGTCGATCCATCCTTCGTTCGTATGGCGATGGCCCCACCGAGTGTATTGAGCCCGTACAGAGGGTTTGAGCCTGGGACAAGCTCCATGTCCTGAATGGCAACCTTTGGAATGAGGTCCCACGTGACGATATCGCCGAAGGGCTGATTCTGGCGAACTCCGTCGAGATAGACAGAAAGACCCTGCGGGGTTCCGAGTAGAGGAGATGCGGTGTAACCGCGATAGTTGATGTCTGGCTCGAAGGGGTTGCTGGCGTTCTCGTTGATGTACACGCCATTCAGCCGCTTGTTGATAACGTCGGTGAGATCGATGCCATTGGTGTTCCGAATATCCTCCGCACTGAGGGTCTGCACTGGCAAAGGAGTCTGCTCGATTGCAATACCATCGCCGCCGATCGGTGTAGGAGCAATAACCGATATTGAGGTGGTGATGCTTTGTAGCGGCAGCATGACGATCCGGTCGACAGGTTCAGCGCTGTCGAGCAGGATCTCAATTTGCTGGCTTCCGAATCCGTGACGAGAGATGTCGACGCGATATCTCCCAAAGGGGAGATTGCTCGCGGTCCAGATGCCTTGGGAGTTGCTTTGTGTCGTGACATTGATAGAGTTCGACAGTCCCACGAGGTTGCAGCGCGCCCGTAGACCAGCCCCGGCAGGGTCGGTGATCTGAAGGCGTATGGAACCGCGCTCGTGTTCCAGGGAGGATGCCGGTGCGGACTGAGCGCAGGCAGAGAAACAGATGGCCAGAAGCAGGGAAGCTAAAACGCGGAAAACCATGTCACCTACGAAAATCAACGTCACGACGTTCTACTGCGAGAAAGTCTTTAAAGGCATATTCCCGTTACTCGGCTTCTGTTCAGGCAATTTTTTGGATTGTTGGAACGAAGCTCTGCAATTTGACAGCGCGCAGAGCGGATTCATAGCATGAGTCTTTCGAACCTCACAAAAGTCGCGTTATGTCGCAACCTTCCGATCCATGTCTTGAATCTTCTCCCGTGTTCAATCACGAGGCAGGGCTCCGCTCCCTTGAGCAGGAGGTTCTCGAACTGCACGATCAGCTTCAAATGCGGCTGTTGCGTTATTCCGTATCGCTCGGCTTGAGCCAGCACGACGCTGAAGACGTTATCCAGGAAGTCTTTCTCGCTTTATTCCGGCATCTTCGGTCTGGACGCTCGCGAGCGAACCTTGCCGGGTGGACGTTTCGAGTCACTCATAATCTCTCGCTGAAAAGGCGAATCAAACGTGAGGGCAAAGAGTACGCAAACGACGATCTTCGGATGGCCAGCCTGCAATCCTCAAGTGCCAGTCCCGAAGAGGAAACCATCTTTAATGAGAGACATCAAACTTTGCGGCGCACCTTTGAGGCGCTTCCCGAGGTGGATCGGCTCTGCATTCAGCTGCGGGCTGAGGGTCTGAAGTATCGCGAGATCGCAGAGGTGCTGGGAATCTCGCTGGGGGGTGTCGCGAAATACCTGAGCCGATCGTTCGGCCGGCTGCGGAGAAGCGAGGGAAGTGGAAGGTGAGAGTCGGCCCAGATCACCTGTCGGAAGTAGATCTGATCCGTTACCTCGATCATGAAATGACTGTGGCCGAGGGTATCGCTGCCCGTTCGCATATCGAGACGTGCGAACAGTGCAGAGCGGAGTTGAGCGGGATTGCGCAGGTTGGAGAAGAGGTGGGCAGGATCATCGCTGCCTTATCGCACCCTGCTGATGCCCCCGATGCCCGGAGATCGCTTCAGACAAAACTGGAAGAGGAAGCGCCTTCGCTCTCGCCGGGAAGATCGCTTCCGATGCGGATGAGGAGCAGAATGACACCCATATTTTTTGGCGGAGCCGCGGCTGTGCTGACGACGGGCGCGCTGTTTTTTCTTCTTCCTGGGGTGGGGAAGGCAAATGCCGACATCGCGGCGTCTCTTCCGAATCGGGCATTGACACCCGGTATGACGCGACACGTGGACCTGGGAGAAATTTGCAGTGAAAGCGATGAGGATCTGGATCCCGCGGTGCCTGTCCAAAGAAAACTTGTCGTGTTTCGGGAGTATGGAATCTCTCCGGATCATGCCGGTGGTGACTTCCAGGTGGATTACCTGATCAGCCCGCAACTGGGCGGTACGGATGACGTCAAGAACCTCTGGCCACAGTCCTATAAGGAGACTGCCTGGAATGCGGACGCGAAAGATGCGCTGGAGCGGCATCTGAAGCGGCTGGTGTGCGAGCGGAAGATTACGCTCGCAGAGGCCCAACACGCTATCGCCCATAACTGGATCGCCGCTTACCAGAAGTACTTCTAGAGAAGTGAATCCGGTAAGCGGCAACGGTTTGAGGAGCTACTTCAAGACCACAATGCCCCAGGGGCCTGCGCCAGCCTTGAATGTATGGGTGACTGTGTTGGTCGCAAGATCGACCTCGGAGACATCATTCGAGGGCCCGTTCGCGGAGTAGAGCTTCGTGGCGTCAGGAGAGAGTGCAATTCCCCAGGGCCGTTTGCCTACTTCTACCGATCCGAGCACCTTGTTGGTGGTGGTGTCGATAGTGAAGACCATGCGCCCGCGTCCGGTGCTGACGTAAAGGCGCTTGCCATCCGGTGACATGAGAACGCCCATAGGTTTCACGACGCCTGGCTTGCCGAGGGAGATCGTCTTGACAACCTTGTGCGATTTGGTGTCGACCATGACGACGGTTCCGTCGTTCTCGGCATTGATGTAGGCGTGCTTGCCATCGGGAGTGAATGCAACCGAGCGAGGCCGATGCCCGACCTTGAAGGTGGCGACGATCTTGCCTGCTTCGGGGTCGAGGACCGAGATTTCGCTGGTCTCCTCCGAGGTGACGTAGACCTGCTTACCGTCGGGGCTTACCTTGACGCCTTCCGGCTGAGCGCCGATCTTCAGCGTCTTGACGACCTTGCCGGAGTCGATGTCGATGATGCTGACAGCGGAGATGTCTTCGTTGGAGATGTAGATCTGTTTGCCGTCTTTGCTGATGTCGAAGTTTTCGGGGTCGGAACCGCCGGGGATGGTCTTGACCAGCTTGCGCTGCACAACATCAAAGACGCCGATGCCGTCGGCGCTCTTGTCCGGTGGCGGCAGCGTGCTCTCGTCCACGTCAGGACCAGCGATAGGAGTGCCGCTGAGGGCAACGTAGAGGGTCTTCTCGTCCGGGCTCGGGTGTATTCCGCGCGGCCGCTTGCCCAGGTGAACGGTTGCGAGGGTGTTTCCGTTGCCGGTATCGATGATCGTGAGGTCGCCCGAGACCTCGTCAGTCGTGTAGATCTTCGGAGCACCGGACTCTGCAGGAGCCTTGGTTTCCGTCGCAGCCTTTTCGTTGCTGGGAGCGCTTTGCGATTTGCAGGCGACCAGCGATAAAGTGCACCCAACCAGAAGTGCGAAGCTCAATTCCTTGCGCATCAATTTACTTCCCCTTGTAGGTGAAATCGGCAACCACGTGCTGCTGCGGGCTGACGGTGATCTCCTGCTGCTGTGTCCCGAGCTTCTCCTGCCATATCGTAAGCGTATAGGTACCGGGCGGAAGGTTCGGAATCGTGAAGGTGCCGTCTTCTTTAGAGACGGCAAAGTATGGGTGGTCCAGTACGCCGATATAGGCGTGCATCCAGCCGTGGATATTGCACTTTACGGGGATCATCACTTCGGGGCTGGTGAATTTGCGATGGATGGGAGGATCGCCAGGACCCTGGCTGTGATTCCACGCCCGGTTGGCCGATCCCATCGGGTGTATATTGTGAGTGACGGGGTCGGAGTTGATGATCTCGACCGGCTGATTGACCTGCACCCCAAGTACGCGGGGGTGGAACCAGCACCCCTTCTGGTCGATGGTGACGGCCTCAGTGGGCGTGGCAAAGTTCTTTCCCTCAAGTCCCTTGCTGATGTAGATGAATGCATTGGCCAGAGCCCCGCCTTTGCCCACCATGATGGATTCGTCATAGGCCTTGGTGTGATGCGCAGCGACGCACGCAGGATCTTCGCTCATATCGACCACAGTCCGCGGCGGCAGCTTGCCCTTGTAGTGCACCGAACCGGTGATGGTTCCGGCGGTGGCTGGATCAACTTTGAAGACGGGGGGAGCGGCTGCCGGTTGAGGCGTTGCGGTGGCGGGTGCCGGGTGGTCTTCCTTGCGGGAGCATCCTGTCACCATGACAGCGGCCCCGAGGAGGAGCAGAGAGAGTCTTCTGGCAGTGAACGTCATCATTCCTGTTTACTCCTTGCCAGGAGGTCCCACGTTGGCGGGCATGTCTCCTGTGAGCGAGTTGAGAAAGGCCACAAGGTCCTCGCGGTCCTGTCCCGAGAGGTGGATGGATTGAATCTCCTTATCGAGATTCGGGTTTGAGTTGCCCTGGCCGGCATAGAAGTCTACGACCTCCTTCAAGGTCTTGAGGCTTCCATCGTGCATGTAAGGCGCAGTCTTTGCGATATTCCGAAGAGTTGGAGTCTTGAACGCTCCTCGATCGCTCTGTATCCCCGTCTGATGATAGCGCCCGAGATCCTTGAAGGTTACTCCGTCGTCTTCCACTCCTTCGCCCAGATTGTGAAACTTGCCATCGGTAAACAGGGCGTATTGAGCGTTGATGGTATGGCAGGCGGCACAGTTGCCCTTCACCGGGTTGATGAAGACGGCCAGGCCTCGAACCTGTTGTGGCGTGAGAGCGTTCTTGTCACCACCGTATTGGAAGCGATCGAAGGCAGAATCTCCGCTGAGGAGTGTTCTCTCAAAGCTGGCCAGCGCCTTTTCGATTCTGCTCAGGGTCACGTCTTCCGTCCCGAAGGCAGCGCGAAACATGGAGTGATAGACAGGGTCGCGCCGCAACTTGGAGACGGATACATCATGCGCCTGATTCATCTCCACGGGATTGATCATCGGGCCTGCGGCCTGATCTTCGAGCGTCAAGGCTCGGCCATCCCAGAACTGGAAGGGCTCATAGGCAACGTTCAACAGAGTGGGGGCGTTGCGGACGCCTGACTGTCCTCCTACGCCCTTCGATACCCGGAGATTATCCGTGAAGTAGGCGTCTGGCTGGTGGCAGCTGGCGCAGGAGAGGGTGTTGTCCTTTGAGAGCCGGTTGTCGTAGAAGAGCCGGCGACCCAGCGCGATCGTTTCGTCGGTTGGAGGATTGTTCTTGGGGATGGGGACAGGTGGCAGTCCGAGCGGCGATTTTATAGCGATTTCTTTGCCAATCGGAGTGTCGGGAACAACGGACTTGCATCCCGCGGAAAGCATGACGAACGAGGTTGCGGCCAAGACTAAACGAAGGATCTTCGCCTGTCCTGGCTTTCTTGCGAGGTTTTTCGGCTGCGGTCTATCGCTTCCCTGTGTTTCTGCCCTGCGCTCCCCCATAGCCATCAGCTTAATTGCAGCGCTCCGGTTTTGCCGAGTCTGGCGTGAAGGTAAGATTTGGCTCTGAGGACGACACTCCATTACCGAATGGACTCCATCTGAGGGTAGGACGTCACTGCCTGACCGGATCGCAGCGTGGTTTCGCGAAAAAAGAAGAATGGAGCATTGACAGTCCCAATCGCGCGTGGATAGGATGCTTGCGAAATGAGACGTCTCATAAATGATCCTTCCACCCGGGAAAATCCCTTATTTCCTGCACTTCCCCGCACCAGCGCGCCAGATGCTGAGCCGCTCCACGCTACGAGGATGACTTTGATGAAAGTACGCAAGCTGTCCGGATCTTCTATCCCGGCGCGCATGGCCGTTCTGCTCCTGGCAGGCGTCGTGAGCTGTGGATGGGCTGGATCCGCCTATGGGCAATCGAAGAGCTCGCCTGAGTGGACGACGAGCAGCTATAACCCCCAGCGTGACGCCTGGCAACGGCATGAGACGAAGCTCACGGCGCAGAATGCGGGCAAGATTCAGCTGCTGTGGAAGCTGAAGACCGACAACAAGACGATGGGCATGCAGTCCTTCCGTGAGCCGCTGATCGTGTCAGGGGTCAAGACTCCAGAGGGCACCAAAACGGTTGCCATCTTTGCAGGCAGCTCGAATGACGTTTACGTGATCGATGCCGACACCGGCAAGATGGTCTGGCAGAAGAAGCTGAAGTGGGCTTCCAGCCAGCCGCAGGAGGCCGGCGAAGGGCGCGGCTTCATCTGCACCAACGCGCTCAGTGCCACTCCCGTGATTACGCCGGCTGGAGCGAAGGAGCGTGTGCTTTACGTCATCACGACCGATGGCTATCTGCACCTGATGGATCCTGCGACGGGCGATGAGAAGGACGCGCCCGTGCAGATGCTCCCCAGCGTGTATGGCAAGCCGTATGGCCTGAATCTCGTCAACGGTGTGGTCTACACCATCACGGGGCAGGGCTGCGGCGGTGTGCCCAATGCTCTTTACGCTTACAACACGGTCACGAAGAAGGTGACCATGTCAACGCCTCCACAGGGTGGACTCTGGGGGACGGCAGGGCCTGCCATCGGCAGCGATGGCACGATCTACTTCGAGTCGGGAGATCACCCCTACGACGCCAAGGCGGGCCTGCTTTCAACCAGCGTGCAGGCCTACACGTTTTCCAACGACACCCTAAAGCTGAAGGATTACTACACGCCGAGCAACTATGAGTGGCTCACCAAGCGTGATCTCGATCTGAACACCACGCCGGTCATCTTCTCGTACAAGGGACGCGATCTGCTGGTGGGCGGCGGCAAGGAAGGCCGCTTCTTCATGCTCGACAGCAAGTCGATCGGGGGTGCGGACCACGAGACTCCGCTCTTCCGGTCTGAGTTGATCGCGAATGCGAACGTTAACTTCCAGACGGAAGGCACATGGGGCAGCTTCGCGGCATGGAAGGACAAGAAGGGCACCCAGTGGGTGCTGGCTCCCAACGGCGGCCCGACGACGGTCAAGTTCCCGATCAACTATGGCGATACTCCGAACGGCGGAATCCTTGCCTTCAAGATCGAGGACAAGAGCGGCAAGACCGTAATGACCAACGCATGGCAGTCGGCGGACATGCTGACGGCCGAGCCTCCGGTTGTAGCCAACGGTCTCGTCTTTGTGCTGGCCGGCGGCGAGTTCACGGGACAGACCAACGAGGTTGAGGGCGGTCTCTACTCTGCAGAGGACAGGATCCAGCGCTCGAAGCCTGCAAAGCTGTACGTGCTCGATGGAGAGACAGGCAAGGAGCTCTATAACAGCGGAGACCAGATCGCGTCATTCCTTCACCAGGCAGGGTTGTCGGTGGCCGGCGGTCGCATCATGTTCGGAACCTTCGACGGGACCGTCTACTGCTTCGGCATTAAATAGGTTGGCATGGGAACTAATCGAGGACGTCTTGAAATGAAGAAATGGCTTGGTCTTTCAATCGGCTTTTCGTTTGCCGCAGCGTTTGTCTGCCTGACCCCGGCCGCAGCACAGGCCGTTGGAAACTGGACCTCTCCGCGCAACAATATGGAGCACACCGGGTGGCAGAAGGCCGAGACCACCATGACGAAAGAGAATCTATCGGGGAAGTTCAAGTTCCTCTGGAAGATCAAACTGGGCGATGCTGCGGCGAAGGATTCGCTCTCCTACAGCGAGCCGCTGCTGGTTCAGCGCCTGATCAATGCGAAGGGCTTCAAAGACTTTGCACTGTGGGCGGACGGAAATACGCTCTACGCCGTCGACTCTGAACTGGGAACCATGCTCTGGACGAAGCATTACGACGCGGCTGCATCTCCATGCGGCGCCTCTGATCTGAGCATCGTCGCTGAGGCCCCGCTCGTAATCAACTTCCGTGCGCGGCGTGCGCCGGGTGCTCCTCCTCCAAAGCCGCAGCCTCCGATGAAGCCCTCGGAGCGGCGTGTGGGAATCTCGCCTGGCGGTGGCGGCTTCGGCCTGAAGGGAATCTTTGTGCTGACGCCCGACGGGAAGCTGCATGAGGAGGTCATCGCCACCGGCGCAGAGTTTGCTCCGGCGGTAACCTTCCTTCCCGGTGCGGCTGGCGTTCCGTTAGGGCTGGGGCTCGACGGTAAGACGATATTCACGGCAACCAAGGCTGGATGCGGAGACGCAAAGAACGCCGTCTGGGCCTTGAACATGAATTCTCCGGAGTACCCGGTCGGAAGCTACGAGATGGGTTCCGTTGCCCCGTTGATCGCCATGGGTCCTACGATCGCTGAGAACACAGCGTATGTCGTCACGGGGTCTGGCACCTCCGGCCAAGGAGATGTTCATGCCGACAGCATCGTGGCTCTCGGCCCGGATGCCAAGGTGAAGGACTGGTATGCGGCTGGAGGCTCTCTGCAGAATGTGACGCCGGTCGCAATCAGCCAGAACGGAAAGAATCTTCTGGTCGCTCCCGGAAAAGACGGCAGCTTCGTCCTGCTGGATGCTTCGTCGCTCGGCGGACCGGACCACAAGACCGCGCTGGCGGAGACTCCGTCCATCTCACAGGCGAAGGAAGGAGCCATTTCGGCGCTTGCCACCTGGCAAGAGGGGGGCACGACCTGGATATTGGCCTCTGTGCCCGGAGCCCTAAATTCTGCCGCTAAGTTTGCCACATCAAACGGGGATGCGTCACATGGAAGCGTAGTCGCCTTCAAGCTGGAGGAGAGCGCCGGCAAGCCCAGCCTGGTTCCGGCATGGTCGTCGCGCGACATGATCAACCCGGCTCCTCCGGTGGTCGGAAACGGCATGATTGTTGCGCTGGATCAGGGCGATGCCTCGCATCACGCCACGCTCTATGTGCTGGATGGTCAGACTGGTAAGGAGCTCTATTCGAGCGGCGATGCCGTCAAGACCTACGCCCATATGGCAGGTGTTTCCGTAGGCGATGGTCACGCCTTCTTTGTCACCCACGACAACACGCTCTACTCCTTCGGAATAGGCATAGAGCATTGATCTGTTTTGAATCCTGCGGTCATGTGAGTCCTCTCCGTGGCCGCGTTCTCCGTATTGTTTGAAGGGCCAGCATTGCGGTCGCTGCGAAGCCCACACAGAAACTAAAAGAAGAAGGAAATATTGAGATGGTGAATCGTTCCCGTGTAGATGAAGTGGTGAATGCGACTGGCGGAGTGCTGAGGCTAGCGCCGTGCTGGGTTCCTCGGTCGTTTATGATTCCGGGTCGCCGGCTGAAGCTTCATCCCGACGACCTGTATGCGTTTGGCGGGCATCGCGGCGGCATCAACGAGCGTTGGTTCTCTTCGACCACCAAGGCGTCCAATGGCCCGGCAACACTTCCGGATGAAGGCCTGAGCTACGTCAATCCCGATCAGGGCGAGAAGTTTCTTCTGAAGGACGCCGTCGAGAACGCCGGCGATCTGCTGCTTGGCGCCGACGTGATGAAGCGCGAGGGCGGCTGGAACCTGCTGTGCAAGTTCTTCGACAATATGGGGCCCATTCCCCATCACATGCATCAGACCGACGAGTTTGCAAAGCTGGTTGGCCAGAAGGGCAAGCCGGAGGCCTACTACTTCCCGCCGCAGTACAACCAGATCCAGAACAACTTCCCCCACACCTACATGGGACTCGAGCCGGGAACGACCAAGGACGATCTCCGCCGCTGCCTTGAGAAGTGGAACCAGGGCGACAATGGCATCCTTGCCTTCTCGCGCGCATACCGGCTGGTGCCGGGCGAAGGATGGCAGATCGATCCGGGCATCCTGCATGCGCCGGGCTCGCTGGTGACCTATGAGCCGCAGGTGAACAGCGACGTCTTCGCAATGTTCCAGTCCGAGGTCGAGGGTCGCATCGTCGACTGGGACCTGCTGACCAAGGACGTCAAGCCGGAGTACACCAAGGACATCGATTACCTGATCAGCATGCTTGATTGGGAAGCCAACGTAAACCCGGAGTTTGCGAAGTCAAACAAGACCTTCCCGAAGCCGGTGAAGTCCGAAGAGGAGATGAAGGCCGCGGGCTATCGCGAGGTCTGGGTGACCTATGGGACGAAGTTCTACTCTGCCAAGGAACTGACGGTGCTGCCGAAGCAGAGCGTGACCATCAAGGACGCCGAGGCCTACGGCGTGATTGTCACCCAGGGGCATGGCCGTCTGGGCAAGCAGACCGTATCGACGCCGTCGATGATTCGCTTTGGACAGATGACCGAAGACGAGTACTTCGTAACGGCTGCCGCGGCGCAGGCTGGCGTCGTTGTCGAGAACCACAGCTCGACCGATCCGCTGGTCATGCTCAAGCACTTTGGCCCGGCTAATCCCGATGCCGCACCCCTGATCAAGAAGTAATCGAGAAGGATGTAGCGATGCAGCACACCAAACCTGCAGTTCACAACGCGATGTGGCCCGGTCTCGTAGGCAAGGGACCGGACTCCGAGCCTCCGATCGAGCTGGAGACGATGCTCGACCTGACGGCCGCTGCTGAGGTCGATGGGCAGAAGTTCGATGGCGTCGATCTGTTCGCCTCTCTTCCGCACATCGACATTGATTCTTCCAAAGACGACCTAAAGCGGGTTGCAGACAGCATCGCCTCGCGCAATCTCGTCGTCGGCTCGCTGGTCGCCCCTGTCTGGCCGCCGACCGGTGGCGGATCTGCAATGGGCTCCGAGGAGGAGCGGGATCGCTTTGTCACGCAGGTGAAGAAGGCCTGCGCGATGGGCAAGAGGTTCCGCGATCTTGGGGTTCGCAGCTACGGTGTGATTCGCATCGACTCCGCTACCAGTCCGTCGGAGTGGGCGAAGGACCCGAAGGGCAATACGAAGAAGATCGCCGAGACCTTCCAGCGCGCTGCCGATGTCGCCGAGAATTACGGGGAACGTCTTGCTGCCGAGGGAGAGATCTGCTGGGGCGGAATGCACGGCTGGCGCCACATGATCGAGCTGCTCGAGACAGTCAACCGGCCGCAGACCGTCGGCTTTCAGGCCGATATGGCACACTCACTGCTCTATACGCTGGGGTACAACGCTCCGGAAAACAGGCTGCTTCCGGAGAACTTCGACTGGTCCAGTCAGGATGTCCTTATGGAGGCTCTAACGAAGCTGACGGATGCGCTGCGCCCGTGGACGATCGACTTCCATGTAGCCCAGAACGACGGCACCGTACACGGCAGCGGATCGCACGACAAGACGGGACGCCACTGCCCAGCGAACGATCCGAACGGCAAGATGGATATCGTCAAGGTTGCTGGACTGTGGATGCGCGACAAGGCTGGGCAGCCGACACGTTCCTTCCAGCACATCTGCTGGGATGGCTGCATGTTCCCGAACGCCACGATGATGTCGCCCGATACCTGGCGCAACGTGCTGAAGACCATGCTCGCAGTTCGCAACGCACACGGATGGGATTAGTTCAGATGGCAAAGAAGACTCTCAATGTTGGCCTGGTCGGGTACGGTTTCATGGGCCGCACCCACTCGAATGCTTTTCTGCAGGCGCCGCGGTTCTTCGATCTTCCGTACAAACCTGTCCTGAAGGCAGTCTGCGCACGCAACGCTGATCGCGCAAAGGGATTTGCGGAGAACTGGGGCTACGAATCCATCGAGACGGACTGGCGTGACCTGGTCGATCGCAAGGACATCGACCTGATCGATATCGCCAGCCCGAACGATACGCATGCAGAGATCGCCGTGGCCGCTGCCAAAGCCGGCAAGATGGTGATGTGCGAAAAGCCGCTTGCCCGCACTGCGGCCGAAGGCAAGGTCATGCTGGAGGCCGTGAATGCCTCAAAGAGCCCGAACATGGTCTGGTACAACTACCGCCGCGTTCCTGCTCTCGTTCTGCTGAAAGACCTGCTGGACGAAGGCCGCTTTGGCCGCATCTTCCATTATCGTTCGCAGTTCCTGCAGGACTGGACCATCTCGCAGGACCTTCCTCAGGGGGGCGAGGGCCTCTGGCGCTTGGACTCTTCTGTCGCCGGCAGCGGCGTGACCGGCGACCTGCTGGCCCACAACATCGATATGGCTCTGTGGCTCAACGGTTCTTTGACCGAGGTTTCCGCAATGACCGAAACCTTCATCAAAGAACGCAAACACAGCCTTACCAACAAGGTTGAGCCGGTCACTATCGATGACGCCAGCTCCTTCATCGGGCGGTTCCAGAATGGCTCGATGGCTCTCTTTGAGGCGACGCGTTACGCGCGCGGTCACAAGGCGCTCTTCACGCTGGAGATCAATGGCGAGAAGGCTTCTGCCCGCTGGGATCTACACGATCTTCATCGACTGGAGTACTTCGATCATCGCGATGAGAGCCGCCTGCGCGGATGGAAGAGCATCCACATCACCGACGGCGACCACCCGTACATGAAGAACTGGTGGGTTCCCGGCCTCCAGATCGGTTACGAGCACACCTTCATCCATCAGGTCGCAGATTTTTTGACGGCCCTCGGTGAGAAGCGTGACGCGGCTCCCACCTTCAAGGATGGTCTTGCGGTCGACTATGTAACCGACGCTATTCTGAAATCGGCAAAGACGAAGCAATGGGAGCAGATTCCGCTCGCCTGATACAGGTTCAACGAAGTTCTTAAGGAGACCATCATGTCGAATCGCATGGGATGCCGAGCCATCCTGACGCTTACCTGCCTGGCAGCCTTTGGCGTGACTGCTTCCGTGGCGCAAAAGCCCGCTGCACCTCGCGCTGGGGCGACCCGCTTTGTGCAACCTGAGCCGATTGACTTCAACGACCATGAGGGCTGGACACAGATCTTCGACGGCAAAACCCTGAACAACTGGGACGGACCTTCCGAGGTGTGGCATGTCGAAGACGGTGCGATCGTCGGCGTATCGAGCGACGCGCATCCTTCAGGCACGACCAACATCATCTGGAAGGGCGGCGAGGTCGGCAACTTCATGCTGAAGGTCGAGATGAAGCTGGAGGGTACGGGTGCTAACGGTGGTATTCAGTACCGCAGTGCTCTGGTAGCTCCGCAGCCGCGTCAGATTCCCGCAGATCGTCTTGCGCAGATGACGCCTGAGCAGAAGGAGCGATTTGAGAAGGGGCAGGAGCTTCTTAGGAAGCATGCCAAGTGGAACCTCACGGGCTACCAGGCCGACTTCGACTACAACAATCGCTACACGGGTCAGCTTTACGAGCAGGACAGCCCTCGCGGCATCATTGCCTGGCGCGGTCAGGTGGTTTCGACGGAACCCAACCGTAAGCCGCGTTTGCTGGCTACGCTGGGCAGCTCCGACGAACTGAAGTCGTACATCAAGCCCGGTGAGTGGAACCAGGTAGAGATTATTGCCGACGGCCATACCCTCACCCATATCGTCAACGGACACGTCATGGCGATGCTTGTCGACACTGATCCGAAGTTCTATCGCGCCAAGGGCGTGCTCGCGTTTGAGATCGAGGGCGGCGGCGATGTAAAGATCTCGCATCGCAACGTCTGGTTGAAGAAGCTGCCGTAAACGCTGGTTACTCTGCGTTCGCGGAGGCGCTTC
>Ga0164242_10000468_pt1 | contig 48599 bp, 45 predicted proteins | sample OricomgcompostMG_FD_108783 | JGI IMG/M metagenome (GOLD analysis project Ga0164242, IMG submission 108783) | Miracle-Growth compost microbial communities from Emeryville, California, USA - Original compost - Miracle growth compost (MG) ... | reverse complement strand
ATCGCCACGCTGTGCCCGGTCCGACGAGGCGGACGGTCCGGCATCCCCGGCCAGCGCCACCGCAGCTTCAGCGATCCGTGTAAGCGCAAAGGCGCTGGTTCAATGTTCGATGAGATTCATCGTCATGCGTAGCGACGGCCCATGTGTGCGCATACAGTGCTCGGCCCCTGTTGCCTGTGTACCAAACCCAGACAGGCTGATTTCCAAATGAAAACATTTGGGGATGCAAGGCAATGCCCCGTCAGGCTTGGGGCACTCTAACCGGAAATCTGCAGAGAAATCAAAGGGAGGCCTACATTGAGCGCGAGACGCATATCGAAGTCTGACGCGTGGTCAACGGCGAGCGTGATATTCCATCGTGGCTGGAAAGCAACGACGGTGAGGTTTACGCCAAATGCAACCCAAAGCCTGACATACGAGTCAACACGTGCTCAACAGCGCTGCAAACTTGTCGGCCAGCGTCGGACGCGAGCTATGCGGCCAGATTGCGCTGAGTTCGAATAGCGGCAGCGCGTCGCCTTCCCGTACCTCGCACACGCGCACGCCTTCGAACTGGATCGCCTTGACCGATTGCGGCAACAGCGAAGCGCCGCAACCTGCGGCAACGCAAGCGAGCACCGTCAGCGATCGATTGGCATCCTGAACGATATTGGCTTCGCAACCGAACTTGCGAAACGCGCTGAGGATGCCCGCTCGCACCACCGGCAGTTGTCCGTGCGGAAACCACACCAGACCCATGCGCGCCAGTTCCGCGAGGCCGAGCTTGCCGTCCTCGCCCAGCGGATGCGACGCCTGCACGACCGCCTGCAGGCGCTCGCGCACGATTAGCTTCTCGCGCATCCGGCCGCGCACCGCAACCGGCGTATGCAGCAGCCCAATGTCGATCTCGCCGGATTCGAGCGCGCTGGCCTGTTCCGCGTTGCTCATTTCGCGCAATGTCAGCTCGACATTCGGAACCGCCGCGCGCAACGCCGCGATCGCCCTGGGCATGACCTCGAACAGCGCTGCGGACGCGAAACCGATGGTCAGCCTGCCGCCACGTTGCGCGCCGATATCGCGCGCCCGCTTTTCCGCCGCTTCGATCCGCGAAACGCTCAGGCGGATATCCTCGGCGATCGCTTCGCCCGCAGGCGTGAGGGCGGCGCCGCGGCGCGTGCGCGCCAGGAGCTTCACGCCCAGATCCTTCTCCAGCCGCGTAATTGCCTGGCTGAGCGCTGGCTGGGCCATCCCGAGCTGGGCGGCCGCGCCGGTGACGCTTCCCGCATCGACGATGGCGAGAAAATACTTCAGCGTGCGGATCGACTCCATGATCGCCTTTCCATATCAAAACGCTATGAATGAACAACATTTCCATAGTATGCACGCGTTCCTGGCTTTCCTAGAATGGCGTCAAATCGATTAACAGCGGCCGCCCGTCGAATTTCGCGCGCGGCAGGCACCAGGAGACGACGACCATGCGCTGGTATCGCGAAATCACGCCCATCGAGAAACGAACACTGTGGAGCTGCTTCGGCGGATGGGCGCTCGACGCCGTCGATACGCAGGTCTTTTCCCTTGTCATTCCGTCGCTTCTCGCTACATGGGGCATCAGCAAAGGCCAGGCGGGATTGATCGGCGGCGCCACGCTCGTGGCCGGTGCGCTCGGCGGATTACTCGCGGGCATCCTGTCCGACCGCGTCGGCCGGGTGCGCGCGTTGCAGATCACCGTGATCTGGTTCTCGCTCTTCACGTTTCTGAGTGCGTTCGCCCAAAGCTTCGAGCAACTGCTCGTGCTGAAGGCGCTGCAAGGCATCGGCTTCGGCGGCGAATGGACGGCCGGGGCCGTCCTGCTCAGCGAAACGATGAACCCCAGGCATCGCGGCAAGGCCATGGGCATCGTGCAGAGCGCGTGGGGATTCGGCTGGGGCGCCGCCGTGCTGCTCTATATGGCGGTCTTCTCCTTCGTTTCGCCACAATGGGCCTGGCGCGTCCTGTTCGCGATCGGCCTCGTCCCCGCTCTCCTCGTTCTCTACATGCGCCGCAATGTGGTCGAGCCGCCGCGCGAGCCGCAGATCGCGCGCGACGATCCCGCGCCGCGCGGCACATTCAGCATCGCCGCGGGAATCTTCGATCCTGCCGTGATCCGCACCACCATCGTCGGCGGCCTGATCGGACTGGGCGCGCATGGCGGCTACCACGCAATCACCACCTGGCTGCCGACGTATCTCAAGACCGAGCGCCATCTCTCGGTGCTGGGCACCGGCGGTTATCTCGCGGTCGTCATCGTGGCATTCATCGTCGGTTGTTTCGTGAGCGCCTGGTTGCAGGACCGCATCGGACGACGCTGGAACGTGATCCTCTTCGCCATCTGCTGCGCGGTCATGGTCAACATCTACACATTCCTGCCAATCAGCGACACGACCATGCTGATCCTGAGCTTTCCGCTCGGCCTCTTTTCGGCGGGTATTCCCGCGACGCTCGGCGCGCTGTTCAACGAACTGTATCCACAAGGCGTGCGCGGCACCGGCGTCGGCTTTTGCTACAACTTCGGGCGCATCGTATCGGCCGCATTTCCGGTGCTTATCGGCCACATGAGCGGGTCCATGTCGCTGGGCGCGGCGCTCGGCATCGACGCGGGCGTCGCCTATGGCCTCGTCGTCGTCGCCGCGTTGATGCTGCCCAACACGCGGAGCCGGCCCGTCCCGTCGCAGCATCGGAGTGGCGCGCGCGACGACGCGCCAGCCGTATCGCGTAACTGAGCGCGCGCCGCGCTCGTGCATCGACGCATCGCTCAACGTCAACCGAATTTCAGGCACTCCAAACAATGGACCGCTTCCAGCCCACACCCCCCGCCGATCCCTTCGATGGCCTCTCGCCGGCATCCCTGACATGGCTCGACGAGGCCACGACGCGCATCACGGGCATCGATACGCACGCGCACATCTTTGTGCAAGGCCTTCCGCTCGCCGCACAACGCCGTCATGCGCCCGACTATGACGCGACGCTCGATCAGTACATCGCGCAACTCGCAGCGCATGGCATGTCGCAAGGCGTGCTGGTGCAGCCCAGCTTTCTTGGCACCGACAATGCGTTTCTCCGTGCGGTATGCGAGCGCTATCCGCGACGCTTTCGCGGTGTGGCCGTTGTCGCGCCGGAGATTATGGACTCCGAACTTGAAGCGCTGGACGCCGCGCACATCGTAGGCGCGCGACTGAATCTGATTGGACTTGCGCTGCCGGATTTTCACGATCGCCGATGGTCTGCGCTCCTCGCGCGCTTCAACGCCCTGCGCTGGCATGTCGAAGTTCAGGCGAATGCGGTCGATCTACCGGTCGTGCTCGATGCCCTGCTCAGCCACGGTTGCACGGTGGTCGTCGATCATTTCGGCCGGCCCATTGCGCATCTCGGCGCTGCCGACGCCGGCTTCCGTTATCTGCAATCCACGGCCTCCGGCGGCAGCGTCTGGGTCAAGCTCTCCGCGGCCTATCGCAGCGCCGACCGCTCGAACGGCACCGAGCACGGGCGCGCCCTCGCCGCCGCTCTGCTCGAATCGTTTGGCCCTGAACGTCTCGTATGGGGTAGCGACTGGCCGCACACGCAGCATCGCCATCTGATCGACTATGACGGAACCATGGAAGCGTTGGAAGACTGGATCCCCGACCGTGCAGCGAGAGAAAAAGTGATGACGGCCTCCCCTGCAGAGCTTTTCCGCTTCTAGACAACAAGTTCTACCGTGGTTCAGGGCACGTCACGACGAGTGCGTGTGGATTGGGCACCGACTCGCGGTAACGGTACTCGCTCCCGATCTCGACCTCCAGTTGCGCTGAAATCGCGCGACCGCGGGTCTGATTCATCTCCCCACTTCACGCAGCAGCGCAGACACCGCTTCGCGCGCCTCGTGGCCCAACTCGCGCATGTCGAGGCCCGGAATTACATCGTCGGCGACGATGCGCCGGCCCGCAGCGAACAGCGCCTTGAGCGCCGGCCGGCCGCCGCTCGCCACCGGTCCGATGGCCGGATCGTGCAGACCGAAATAGCGCGGATCGTCCAGCCGGTAGACCGCGAGGTCGGCCGGCGCGCCCGGCGCGATGCGCCCGAGATCGGCGAGGCCCAGCACCCGCGCGCCGCCTGCCGTGCCCCAGTGAATCGCGTCTTCCACGCTCGCTGCGTGCGCGCCGCCCTCGAACGTGCCGCCCCGATACGCGGGCTCAGCCGCCATTCCCGCGCGCGCGCGCTGCGCGAGCCACGCCATGTGCACCTCGGAGATCATGTCGGCAGCTTCGTTCGATGCCGCGCCGTCGACGCCGATCGACACCGGCACGCCCGCCGCCGCGAGCTCGGTTAGCGGGCAGATGCCGCTGCCGAGCCGCCCGTTGCTCTGCGGGCAATGCGCGACGCCCGTGCGCGTCTGGCCGAGCAGCGCGATTTCGTCGCTGTCGAGCTTGACGAGATGCGCGAACCAGACGTCGTCGCCGAGCCAGTCGTGCTCGCCGCAGAACGCGACCGGGGAAAGACCGTGCATCGAATGCGCGCTGTCCTGATACGAAACCGTCTCCGACAGATGGCTATGCAGCCGCAGCCCGAGGCGCCGCGCGAACGCCGAGCTCTCGCGCATCTCCTGCGGCGAGATCGAATAGAGGACCGTGGTCGGCGCCATCGCAACGCGCCGCATCGCGCGCGGCGAAGGATCGTGGTAGCGCGCGGCGAGCCGCTCGACATCGGCGAGCAGGTCGTCGAAGCGTTCGGCGCGCAGGGCCGTCGGCAGCCCGGCTTCGAGCTGCCGCGTGCGCGTGGCGCCGCCGCGCAACAGCACGAAGCGCAAGCCCAGGCGCTCCGCTTCGTCGAACAGGATCGCGGAGCTGTCGAACGGCATCTGCGGGTAGTACAGGTAATTGTGATCGGCGACGCTCGCGCAGCCCGAGCGCACAAGCTCGATCAGGCCGATGCGCGCCGCGAGGCGAAAGCGTGCCTCGTCGAAGCACGCGCGAAAGCGGTATGGTGTGGCCGCGAGCCACGGCGTGAGGCTCGCGCCGAGTCCGGCGCGGTCTCCCTTCAGCAGCGACTGGAACAGATGATGATGCGTGTTCACCCACGCGGGGTAGATCACGCAGTCGGTCGCGTCGACGGTCGTTTCGCCCGGCCGCGGCGCGAGCGCGCCGATCGCCTCGATGCTGTCGCCGCGGATGCGGAGGTCGGGGCCCGCTGCGCGTGTCGCTTCGCCCGCGCGCGGGTCGCCGCCCGTCATGATCGCGGCGGCGTTGCGGATCAGTGTGGTCGTCGGGTTGCCGGTCATCGGAGGATCGCCTTTATCGAATGTGGTTTGGACATCAAAGCTCGCTTTCGTGCCAGCCGTGCAGGCACAGGCGCGAAATCCACACGGTGACGCCGAACAGCGCGACGCCCGTCACGGTGATGAGCAGCAGCGCCGCAAAGAGGCGTGGAATGTTGAGCTGAAACCCCGCCTGCAGGATCTGATACGCGAGTCCCGCCCCGCTGCCGCCTGTGCCGGCGACGAACTCCGCGACCACCGCGCCGATCAGCGAAAGCCCGCTCGAAATACGTAGTCCTCCGAAGAAATACGGCAGCGCGCTCGGAATGCGCAGGCGCACGAGCGTCTGCCAGCGCGTCGCGTGATGGATGCGGAACAGGTTCACGAGCCCCGGATTCACGCTGCGCAAGCCGAGCGCCGTGTTCGAGATGATCGGGAACAGCGCGACGAGCATCGCGCAGAGCACGAGCGCTGCCGTGGTGTTCTTCACCCAGATGATGATGAGCGGCGCGATCGCGACGACGGGCGTGACCTGCAACAGGATCGCGTACGGAAAGAGGCTCGCCTCGATGAGCGGGCTCTGCACGAACAGCAGCGCGATTGCGACGCCGAGCACGGTCGCGACGGCAAACGCGAGCAGCGTGATCTTGAGCGTCGCGAGCAGGCTGCCGAACAGCAGCGGCCCATCCTGCACGAGCTGCCCGACGATCGCCGCCGGCGACGGCACGAGATACGCGGGCACCGCGCCGAGCGTGCACCACGCCTGCCAGATGCCGAGCATGATCACGCCGACGAACCACGGCGCGAGCGCCCTGGCGACGCCGGGCCGGCGCAGCAGCGGCACGCGACGCGCGTTGCGCGCGCGCGCCGCGTTCTCCGTGCGCTCAATACCAAGCGATTGTCCGTTCATGATTGCACCTCGCTTTCCTCGTTCGGCGACGACGCCGCGTGCGCGTCGGTGATCAGTTTCGAAAGCCCGCTGCAATGGTCGATGAACGGCGCGCTCACGCGCCACGCGTCTTCCCGATCGGCGGGCCCGTCGATCGGGACGTCGGCGATCACGCGGCCTGGCCGCGCCTGCATCACGACCACGCGGCTCGACAGATAGACGGCCTCGTAGATGCTGTGCGTGACGAACACCACCGTCATCGCGCGGCGCTGCCACAGCGCGCGCAGATCGCTGTCAAGGCGGTTACGCGTGAACTCGTCGAGCGCGCCGAACGGCTCGTCGAGCAGCAGCAGATCGGGTTCTGTCACGAGCGAGCGCGCGAGCGACGCGCGCATCTGCATGCCGCCCGAAAGCTCGCGCGGCCGCGCGGCGCCGAACCGGCCGAGCCCCACGCCTTCGAGCGCCTCACGCACGCGCGCATCGGCCTCGCGGCGCGGCACGCCGGCGAGATCGAGCGGCAGGCGCACGTTGTCGGCAATCGTCGCCCACGGCATCAGCGTCGCTTCCTGGAACACCATCGACAGACGCCGGCCCGGTGCGCCCACGTTGTCGAACGGCCCGCCCCACCAACGCAGATGGCCGTGCGTGGGCGCCTCGATGCCCGCGAACATTTTCAGCAGCGTGCTCTTTCCGCAGCCCGACGGTCCGAGCAGCGAGACGAACTCGCCGGCCTGAATGTCGAGGCGCACGTCGTCGAGCGCGACGGTGCCGTTCGGATAGCGCTTGTCGACGCGCTGCACGGCAAGCAGTGGCATGGCCATGGTCAACCCTCCTGTTCGATGCGAAAGACTTCGCGTTCGCCATGCGTTTCGAGCAGCTTCAGCAGCATGCGCCGCATCAGCAGACCCGGCTGGTCCGACTCCATGTGGCACTCCTGCTGGCGCCGCACGTCGATGCAGGCGTCGTAGTCGGTGGCTTCGAGGATGTCGCGATCTTCGTCGGTGATCGGCCGGTCCCAGTCGATGAGCTCCTGCGTTGAGCACGCCTCTTCCGTGTCGTTGCGATAGAGCCATTGCGACAGCATGATCGAGCGGTCGTCGATCGGCGTTGCGCAGTTGTAGATGATGTGGTGCACGCCGCTTGCCGGATACACGCAGCCGAAGCGCCGCGCGAACGGCAGATGCCAGCGGTTCAGCAGATGCCGCTCGGTGATCTCCTCGGTCGTGCCGGTGATGCGATGGCTCGCCGGCGGATTGCGCACGGGCACGTGCGTTTCGGCCTCGAAGCCCCAGTCGTGCGGTCGGAATGCGTAGCTGGAGGGCTTCGGATTCTCGAAGAGCCCGAAGTTCGCCTTGTGCACGAAGCTGAAATGCGAGTTGTCGAACGAGTTTTCCATCATCCGCAGTGGGCTCGTTTCCCATCGTTCGTAGAACTGGAGAATGCGCCGATAGCCGGGCGAGGATTCCTCCGGAAAGTCGGGAATCGGCTGCAGCGGTTCGTCGAGCGCGACCCACGCGTAGCCGTAGCGCGCCTCGCAGCGATAGGCGGGAACGACCGCGCGCGACGGGATCGCCGTGCCGCCGTTCTGCGGAATTTTCACGCAGCGCCCGGTGCAGTCGTAGGTCCAGCCGTGATAGCCGCAGGCGATGTTGCCGTCGCCGTCGACGAAGCCCTTCGAGAGCTTCGCCGTGCGATGGCAGCAGCGGTCGCGCAGCGCGTGCGGCGCGCCGTCGGCGCCCTTCCAGAGCACGATGGGCTCGCCTAGCAGCGTGAACGGCTGCGGGCCGGCGTCGAGCTGCGCGAGTGGCATGATCGCGTACCAGAAGCGGCGCAGCACTTTTTGTTGAGTAACGAGCATCGGATTTTCCTCTTTCGCGCGATGCGGTCAGGGGGCCGCGCCGCTCAGGGCATGACCTTGAGGTTGTCGACGAACTGCAGCGTGTACGCGCTGCGGTAGGGGGTGGCGGACTTCAGCAGCCCCGCCTGCACCATGTAGTCGTAGGTGCGCTTCCAGCGCGCGTCGGTCATCGTGCCGATGCCGAGCCTGGCGGCGTCGCCGCCCGTCACAAGACCGAGCTTCTTCATCTGCGCCACGCCGTAGGCGAGCTGCGCGTCGGTCATCTGCGGGTTGTCCTTCTTGATAAGCGCGTTGCCCGGCGCGGGATCGGCCAGATAGCTCTTCCAGCCCTCCATCGACGCCTTCACGAAACGCGCGACCATGTCCGGCTTGTTCTTCAGCGTGTCGCGCATCGTCACGACCGTCGTGTTGTAGGGCGGATAGCCGGCGTCGGCGAACAGGAAGAAGTGCGTCTTCACGTGGGCCTCGTCGGCCTGATAGGTTTCCGAAGTCGGATACGCCTGCATCGCGACGTCGTGATCCGCGTAGAACGGCTGCAGGTTGAACGTATAAGGACGCGCCTGCGCATCGCTATAGCCGTACTTCGCCTTGAGCCACGGCCACCAGCTCGTGCGGCCCGATCCCGCGACGAGGATCGTCTTGCCCTTGAGATCGGCGAGGCTCTTCACGTCGTCGTGCGTGAGCATCCCTTGCGGATCGAACTGGAACGATGCCGCTACCGTCGTCACGGGAATGTTGGCCTCGACCGCGGAGAGCACCTGGAAGTCGTAGCCGAGAATGAAGTCGGCCTGGCCGCCCGCGAGCAGTTGCAGGCCGTTGACCTGCGGACCACCCATGCGGATCGTCACGTCGAGCCCGTACTTCCTGTAGATGCCCGTCGCGACGGCCTGATAGAAGCCGCCGTGCTCGGCCTGCGCGTACCAGCTCGTGAGCAGCGTGACGTGCTCGTCGGCGCGCGCGGAGGCCGGCAGCACCGACGCGGCGATCAGCGCGGCCGCGCCGAGGGGATGCACGAACCGGAACGCGCGTCGAAGCACGCGTAAAACGCGAAGCGAAATGCTCATGGGAAAACTCCGGGGAGTGGGAATGCGAAGTGCCGGAACGCGATGCGCGCGAACGCGAATCTCCGTGCGCGGTCGCGCCGGCATGATGACGGGGTGATCGGGGAAAAAAGCCTGGGGCCACTGCATCACACGCTCCTTGTTGGCGGAACCCTACGGTTCCGTTCAAACGCCGATCGACGATCGATCGGCGTGGGCGCACGATGCGCCCCAAGAGCAATGCCCCACGTTGCCGGCCTCGAGCCTTGATGGCTGGACCGGTCGCTAGCCGCTTCTACTCTGTACGCAGCTATAAGCGAACTTCATGCCACCCAGACACGAAGCGCCGGGTTCCCTTGTATTGAAAGCGTTCTGTCCGTCGTGTGTACAACCCACCCGCGCTGCCTCCGCACAGCACCTGGGCAGCCCGGCACCGTAATCGTGCACCACGTGGTACTGACCAGTGCCCGCACATCGGCTGTGGCAGCCCGACGCGGTCGGATGGACCCCAAGGCGTCATTGGGATCCAACACGTGAATGACGGCTTTTCCACTATGCCGCTGCCAGGACAACCGGCGCTAAAGCCGTCACTCTGCGCCCTATCGACCGGGGCATCAGGAGGATTCGTTGGCACGCGGAAGTGACACCGAAAACAAGGTCTCGTTTGCGTCGGACCGCACTTCAATCGCGCCGTTATGGGCTTTGGCGATTTCGCTTGCGATGTACAGGCCCAGCCCCAAGCTGCCAGACTGCTCGTATAGGCCCTGATCGCTCACCCCCCGCGTGAGGGGATCGAAGATGCTGGCCAGCATGGTGCCCTCGATGGCAGGTCCGCGGTTGCTGACCTGGATATGAACATGGGTTACATCACCCGTCACCGTCACGCGTACGGGGGAGTCTTGCGCCCCATACTTGATGGCGTTGGTTACCAGATTTCCAAGCAACCGCTGCAGACGCTTGCCGTCCCAGAGTCCCTGCGAATCGCCATTCACTTGCAACTCAATCTGCCTGCCGCGGTGGATTGCACGCAACTCGTCCAATTTGTCGGCAAGCGCTTCGGCCAGATTGACCGTTGCGCGCGTCACCTCGATTCCCATGCCCAGGTTGGTACGGTTGAAATCAGTGAGATCGTCAAGTAATGTCTGCATCCGGGCTCCGCTTCGCATCAGACGGCTTGCGGCTCCGGATACAGGCTCCCCGGCATTGAGTGCGGCCAGATACGACGCGGTCGCCTGGATCGCCTGGAGAGGATTGCGCATGTCGTGCCCCAGCATGCCAAGCAGAAGGTTGCGGTTTTGCTCTACTTGTTTACTGAAGAACATGACAGACTCCGCGAGTGCCTGGTCGATCGCCTCATTGAAGCGAATGATGTCATCCACATCAGGCGCTTCCGGCTCACAATCGTCCATCCATAAGCGAAGAACGCTTGCTCGCAGCGCGCGGTACTCGGCGGCTAGCTGATCGATGTTGAAGCCGGCCCGGACCCTCAGAAGCGCATGCGCTTTCGCGGCCGTTTCGCTCGTATCGGCTAGTCGGGCACCTCTGCCCAACGACTTCTCGCGCTGGGCTTCCCTGGTTTGCGAAGTCCGCAAGTCCTTCGCAACAGCTTGCAGAATCTGCTCCGCGTGGTCGCGCAACTCTGACGCCCCGAGGTTTGCCGCCGCTGGCACGAGTGTGGCGGCGAACGCTTCCCATTGCACAAGAATCGCCTCCATGTCTCGCAGGATGAAGTCAGCAAGTCGCATCAAGCGTCTCCGGGGTAAAAAACGGCGGTTTGGGAAGCCCGGTCGGCGTACCTATGTTACGCGCAAAGCAGGGACATTCTTGACAGCAACTGGTTGCGCGTTTTTGACAAGCTTGTAGCCGCCCGGTTGAATGTACCGGCAAATGAAGGAAGCGCCGGCGCGGCGAACATACGGCGGGGTGTCATGATTCTTTACGCGAAGTGAATCGCGTGGTATGGACGAGGGTGAGCACGGCGCGTTGCGCCGACGATGGTACACGTTGCGGGCTTGAGTTCAGCTTCCGCAGTAGTGCCGAAGATTGATCTTCTCAGACGGATACCATGAAAGGCGATTCCCACCGTCACGCACATGCACGACGCGACATAATCGGGGAGTCGGCATAACACAGGTTGTTCGAGATGGCCAGTTGCCGTTCTCGACGTAGCGGACCAGGTTCGGCCACTGTTCTCGCAGGGACGTGAGCGCTTTGCCGAGTAAGCTTTGCGGCACGACGCCAGGCGACTGCTCGAGCATCAGTTTCTCGATGACATCGTGCCCGCCTCGAACACATCGGCTACCCGCTCCTGCAGCTGCTTCTTCCAGTCCGTTATCTGGTTCGGATGGTCATCAAATTGCTGGGCCAACTCTGCCAGCGTCTTGTCGCCCTTGAGCGCCGCGAGTGCCACCTTTGCCTTGAACGCCGGTGAGTGTGTCTGTCGGTTTCGTTTCGCCATCTTCTGGTTCCTTGTCGCCGGCCATTATGACCGACTCACGCCCCAGCTTTTCCACTCAACGAACTGTCTGAATTCTCGAAGCCGCCTCTCAGGCCGTCTGGGGGCAGCCGGGCTACTCTCCGGCTGCATGCAGCTTGGTGCCACGATGTATCCTGTACAAGAACTTATTTTATGTTCCATCCTCGACTTCGCTGGTTGCCCTGGCAGTCCAATCCTGTAGAGCCGTTCCGAGCCCCCGGCATTCCATGGCGTGCGAAAGCACGTCCGGAGAATCCCTGGTGAGGCCCCCTGGAAGCGGTCGTATAAACCTCCGATCAAAAGTTAGCTCCAGCCCGCCGGCTGCAAGACTTACCCGCGGCGTGTCGACACGCCGCGGGCAAGGCCGGGATGCCGATTGCGTGCGACGAGCTCGACAGCCTGGGCATGTCCGACAGTGCCCTCATCCATAACAAGAACACTAATATGAATTCTGTCCAATTAATTGCTTCGGGGTAGGGAAAACGACAAGATCCCAGGCCACATTCTCTCTCTAGAATCCCATTCCATACCTAGCCGAATAAAAAATAAACACCTGTGATGAATGTGTTCATCTGTCATCGAAGTCAGCCGGAGGCGATTCGCGTCAGACGAGCGCCTTCAATGAAAAAAACCAGGCACGTCAAGGAGCCAAGGAGACAAGGAGATGAAGGGAATGACTAGCCGCGCAAGACTGAAGAGGAACAGGATGAGCGTCGGCGTTGCCGCCGCGCTAGGATGCTGGGCTGCATCAGCGAGTGCGATGCCGCTCGGGGCCATCCCGGACTGGGACATCAACTGGGACAATACGGTCAGCTACAACGTCGGCATGCGAGCCCAGGGGATCAATCCCAACATCGGCAACAACCCGTCATTCAGCGAATCCGACTACAAGTTCGCGCACGCGGGCGACATCGTTACCAACCGGGTGTCCGACCTGTCCGAATTCGACGCGGTGTTCCAGAACAAATTCGGCTTCCGGGTCAGCGCTTCGTTCTGGAAAGACTTCGCCTACGGCGGCGGCGTGAACAACAATCCGGGCATGGCCTACCCGGGCATCCCCTACTCCGCGCTCAATTCCTATTCGAACAACCGCTACAGCAGCTACACCCAGCGCTACTACCAGCAAGGTGCCGAACTGCTCGACGCGTTCGTGTTCTACAACTTCAACATCGGCACTGCGCCGAGTTCGGTCAAGGTGGGCCGCCTGACGCAGTACTGGGGCAATGCGCTCTTCTTCAGCGGCATCGCTTACGGACAAAACGCCATTGACGGCATCAAGGGCGCTGCCGTACCCGGCACGCAATTGAAGGAGCTGACGGTTCCCCGGACTCAGGTGCTTTTCCAGACGAACATCACTCCGACCGTATCGCTGGCAGCGCAATACTTCGCCGAATACAAGCCCAGCATGTTCCCGCAGGGCGGCACCTACCTCGGCACTGCCGGGTTCCTGTTCCAGGGGCCGAACCTGCTGGAAGGGCAGATTCCGCAGGGTGCACCCGTGCAGCCCACCAACGGGTTTCATTCGGACTATGGCTTCAAGGCGACGTGGTCGCCCGACTGGCTCAACGGCACGATGGGCTTCTATTACCGCAACCTCACGGAAACCAATCCGTGGGTACTGCTCGGCGTGAATCCGGCAACGGGCGCCACGAACTACCATCTGGGATACGCGTCGGACGTCAAGCTCTACGGCTTCAGCCTCGACAAGCAGATCGGGCCGTACAGCACCGGGCTCGACGTCTCGTACCGCCACAACACTGCGCTTAACAGCTCGACCGGCCCTCTGCCGGGCGACCTGAGCGGCCAGGCAGGCGCGCGCGGCGACGTGCTGAACGTGATCGGCAACCTGATGGCGGGACTCACGCGCACGCCGCTGTGGGACACCGGTAGCGCCGTTGTCGAACTGGCCTACACCCAGAAGATCAAGACCACCAGCAACGCTGCACTCTATAACGGCGTCGGCAATTCTCTCGCCTGCCCGGGTGGCAACAAATGGAACGGCTGCTCGACCAATAGTGCGGTTGCGGTCGCAGTTCAGTTCGATCCGCAATGGTTACAGGTGTATCCCGGCATCGACCTCGACATGCCGATCTTCCTCGAGTACGGCATCTGGGGCAACCAGGCGACGGTGGAACCGTCGCCCGGCCAGGGAACGCTGCAGTACACGATCGGCGTCCATGCGCTCATCCAGAACAAATACAACATCACGCTGCAATACAACGGCTATCACGCGCATGCCGGCGGCCAGACCAATTTCGGCCTTGCCAATGGCCTGCCGAGCGGCGGCCCTTCGTATTACGCGGGAGGGAACAGCACATACTTCTATAACGATCGCGGCTGGGTATCGCTGACACTCTCCGCCACGTTCTGAGGGATGAAGCGACTCGCTTGGCGTATTGCGAGCCACCACTCCCCTGGAACAGCAGTCGTTGGCGCACGGCGTAGAACGTGTCGGGCATCATCAATAGAAACTTTGGAGACAGATCAATGAAACGCGTAATGATATTGACGACGCTCGCTTCGGCTCTTTGCGTCAGCGCTCACGCAATCGCTGCAGTCAGCGCTGAGGAAGCAAAGGAGCTCGGGCACAAGCTGACCGAGTTCGGCGCGGAAAAGGCCGGCAATGCGGACGGCTCGATCCCACCGTATACGGGCGGCGTCAAGGATCTTCCGATTCCGGCGGACTTCAAGCCTGGCAGCGGCCACTATCCTGATCCGTTCAAGGACGAAAAGCCGCTCGAGTCGATCACCAAGGCGAACCAGGCCCAGTACGCGCAGTACCTGATGCCGGGCACCAAGGCGCTGCTCGACCGCCTGCCGGGCTTTCGCATCGACGTCTACAAGACGCACCGCACGATGGCCTACCCCGACTGGGTGCTGAAGAACACCGCCGGTTGCGCGCGGACAGCCAAGCTGGTCGGCTCCGTGATGGGCGATGGCGTCGAAGGCGCGTTCGCGTGCATCCCGTTCCCTATCCCGAAGAACGGCTACGAAGTCATGTGGAATCAGAATCTGCGCTACCAGGGCGTACGCACGGATTTCCGCTTCCGCACGATCCTCATCGACGAGTCAGGTCACAAGACGCTGATGGGTGACAACGAAACGCAGTTCATCTACCAGTATTACGATCGGAACGGCAGCAAGCTGCCCGACAATTTTTTCCGGACCGGCTTCACGCGCTTCTATGGGCCGCCGTCGGAAGTGGGCATGATGACGCTCGCGAAATACAGCATCAATGACGGCGCCGACGACGACACGACATGGATTTACATGCCGGGCCAGCGGCGCGTGCGCGTAGCGCCGGAATACAAATACGACACGCCGATGGCGGCAATCGGCGGGACTCTCCTGTTCGACGAGGTTGGCGGCTTCCAGGGGCGCATGGACCGGTTCGACTTCAAGCTGGTCGGCAAGAAGGAAATGTTCGTGCCGTACAACAACTATCGCGCCTATAACTCGCCGAACCTCGTCGGCGACAAGTACGCGAATCCGGACGACGTGCGCTGGGAAAAGCATCGTGTCTGGGTGGTCGAGGCGACGCTCAAGCCGGGCGAGCGCAACATCTACAGCCATCGCACCTACTACATCGACGAGGACACGTGGCTGATCGTCGGCTACGAAGCCTATGACCAGAGCAACGCGCTGTACCGCGCCGGCTATACGCTCGACATCATTCCGTATGACAAGCCGCGCGTTGGCCAGCCCAACGCGATCATGTACGACCTGACCAAGGGCAACTACTCGGTAACGGCCGATCAGGGCACGCCATCCCAGCACATGATCCCCTTTGATGACCTGCCGAACATGGGTAACTACAACACGCAGGCATTGCTGAACGCCGGCGTACGGTAACGGTAGTGATCGCTTCCGCGAAGCCCGTGCGCCAGGTGCGTCGGCTTCGCGGCAAAGCTATTTCGAACACGGTAGTCCTGCGGAGGTTCTGAACATGTCTATCCGAACGCTGCAACGCGTGGCAGCTGTCGGTCTGGCGCTCGTCGGCGCCTGTGCGCCCGGCCTCGCCGCCGCGAGCGGCACACCCGCTTTTGTCGATCCGCTCGACGCCCCCGCCGCGCTGGCCGCCTCCCCCGCGCGCCAGCCGATGACGGCCGTAGCCTATGCCGGTTCGCGCCTCGTCGCGGTCGGCCAGCGCGGCGTAATCGTCGTGTCGGACGATCGCGGCCAGACATGGCGGCAGGTGCCGAGCCCGGTGCAGAGCGACCTGACCGCCGTCACCTTTTCGAGTGCCACTGAGGGCTGGGCGGTCGGCCATGACGGCGTGATCCTGCATTCCTCGAACGGCGGCCAGACGTGGGCCAAGCAGCTCGACGGGCGCATAGCGAACGCGCGCTTCGTCGCGTACTATCGCGCGGCGGTGGCATCGGGCAACGCGAGCGCCGCCCCCCTGCTGCAGCAGGAGGAGCGCAATGCGAAAGCCGGGGCGTCGCTGCCCTGGCTCGACGTATGGTTCGACACGCCGCAACGCGGCTACGCGGTCGGCTCGTTCGGCATCGTCGCGGTCACCACCGACGGCGGCAAGAACTGGCTGCCCGGTCTCGAGTACGTCGACAACCCCGACTTCCTGAATCTCAACGCCATTCGCGGCATCGGCGGCGACATCTTCATCGCCGGAGAGCGCGGCACGGTGTTCCGGCTCGACCGGTCGAGCGGCCGCTTCGCGCGCCTTTCGTCCGGTTACACAGGCAGCTTCTTCGGCATCGCCGGAAGCGGCCAGCGGCTGTTCGCTTTCGGCCTGCGCGGCACGGTCTATGAAAGCACCGATCGCGGCGACACCTGGCAGCAGGCGCGCTCGGGCACCGACTCGTCGTTGAACGACGCCGCCACGCTCGCCGACGGCACCGTCGTGATCTGCGGCAGCCGTGCGCTGCTGCTGGCAGGCGACCCGGTCACGGGCGAGCTGCGCCGCGTGTCGGCCGATACGCCGATGATGTTCGCCGGCATCGCCGCGAACCGCGATGGACAGGTCGCGCTCAGCGGTTCGAGCGGCGTGATGATCGAATCAATCGCGGCGCGCCGGTAAGTGCGCCGCAGTGCAAGACCACAGGTGTTGAACATGGATAAACCGCAAGACAGCGCCGCCGCGCACGAGCAACGTCCCTCCCTCGCGCAGCAGCCATTCGACCGCCGCTCGGGCGGCCCGATGGAGCGGCTGATCTTCAATCATCGCGCGTTCATCGTCGTCATCTGCATCCTGCTCACGGCGCTGTTCGGCCTGCGCGCGATGCGGCTGGAAGTCAACGCGAATTTCCTGAACATGATTCCGCAGTCGCACCCGTTCGTGCGCAACTATCTCGACAACGAAGGCTCGTTGCGCTCGCTCGGCAACTCGCTGCGCATCTCCGTCGAGAACACGAACGGAACGATCTACGACGCGAACTATCTGCGCACGCTCGAAAAGCTCAACGACAGTGTCTTCCTGATGCGCGGTGTCGACCGCACCTGGATGAAGTCGCTCTGGACCCCCTCGGTACGCTGGACCGAGGTGACCGAGGACGGCTTCAAGGGCGGCCCGGTGATGCCCGAGAGCTATGACGGCTCCGCGAAGGCAATGGCCGAGCTCAGACGCAACGTCGCACGCGCGGGGCTCGGCGGCTCGATGGTCGCCAACGACGAGCGCTCCAGCATGATCTTCGTGCCGCTGCTCGACAAGGACCCGGTTACCGGCCAGCCGCTCAATTACCGGGCGCTGTCACACGAGCTGCAACGGCAGATCGACACGCTCGGCACGCCCGGCATCAAGGTACACGTGGTCGGCTTCGCCAAGCTGACCGGCGACCTGATCGACGGCCTCGACCGCGTGATCGTCTACTTCGGCATCTCGGCGCTGATCGCGGCGCTGGCGCTGTATGGCTACACGCGGTGCGTGCGCAGCACGCTGCTCGTGTTGCTATGCTCGGCGGCAGCCGTCACGTGGCAGCTCGGCATCGTCCAGTTGCTCGGCTTCCCGCTCGATCCGTACTCGATCCTCGTACCGTTCCTCGTGTTCGCGATCGGCGTGTCGCATGGCGCGCAAAAGATGAACGGGATCACGCGCGACGTCGCACGCGGCGCACATCGCTACGCCGCCGCCCGGTTCACGTTCCGGCGTCTCTTCCTCGCCGGCCTGACCGCGCTGCTCGCCGACGTGGTGGGCTTCGCCGTGCTGATGATCATCGACGTGCCGGTGATCCGCAATCTCGCGCTCGCCGCCAGCATCGGCGTGGGCGTGCTGATCTTCACGAACCTCGTGCTGCTGCCGGTGCTGCTGTCGTATACGGGCGTGAGCGCATCGGCGATCCGGCGCGCGCGCAACAGCGAGAATCCCGACGGGCGGCGCAGCTTCGCGGTACGCGGCTACCAGGCGTTCGAGCGCTTCTCGACGCGCCGCTGGGCGATCGGCGCGATGATCGGCGCCCTGGTCCTGTTCGTGGGCGGCTACGCGATCAGCCTGCATCTCCAGGTGGGCGACCTCGACGCGGGCGCGCCCGAGCTGAAGGCGAATTCGCGCTACAACCGCGACAACGCGTTCATCAACGCACACTACAACCTGTCGAGCGACGTGTTCGCGGTGATCGTCAAGACGCCGCCCGGCGGCATCGAGAGCTACCCGACGCTGATCGAAATGGACCGCCTCGAAACGCTGCTGCGCAACACGCCCGGCGTGCGCGGCACCGAATCGGCGGCAAGCGTCGTGCGGCAGTACGTTGCCGGCAGTTTCGAAGGTTCGCCGAAGTGGCTTTCGATCAACCGCGACCCGTTCGTGACGGGCGACGCGTTCGCGCAGGTCGTGGTCGCGCTGCCCGAGCTCACGAACGCCGATCGCACGGTGGGGCCGCTGCTGGTGTTCCTCACCGATCACAAGGCCGAAACGCTCGCCCGCGTCGTGCAGGTCGTGCAGGACTTCGCGGCCGAACACGACACCGCCGACCGTCACTTCATGCTCGCCGCGGGCTCGGCCGGCATCGAGGCGGCGACCAACATCGTCGTCGAGCAGGCAAACCGCGAGATGCTGGCGCTCGTCTATGCGTCGGTGGCGATCCTCTGCTTCATCACGTTCAGGACGTGGCGCGCCGTCGTGGTCGCGCTGATTCCGTTGATGCTGACCTCGGTGCTCTGCGAAGCGCTGATGGTGATGCTCGGCATCGGCGTGAAGGTCGCCACGCTGCCGGTCATCGCGCTGGGCGTCGGCATCGGCGTCGACTACGCGCTGTACCTGCTCTCGGTGCAGCTCGCGCGGCAGCGCGCGGGCGCGACGCTGCGCGAAGCGTATCGCGACGCCCTGCAGTTCACCGGCAAGGTCGTGATGCTGGTCGGCTTCACACTCGCGGGCGGCGTCGTCACCTGGGTCTGGTCGCCGATCAAGTTCCAGGCCGACATGGGCATCCTGCTGACCTTCATGTTCATCTGGAACATGATCGGCGCGCTCGTGCTGATCCCCGCCCTGTCCTGGTTCCTGCTGCGCCCGAAGACCGAGCGGCTGCGCCGCGACTCCGACCCGGAGCCGGCCGCACCGATGCCTCAACCCGGCGCAAAAACGTCTGCGCGAATGACCCAGGTCTCCGCGACCTCGGGCCGTTGACCCCCTATTACACTCCTGGAGATACACACCTATGTTCGACTTGCTGATGACCGCCGACATGATGGTTCCGGATCCGGACGGAATGACGGAACTGCTGGTCAACAAACTGGGTATTCACAAGCACCCCAACTGGCGCCAGGCGTTCGACAATCACCCGTACATCGCGCACTTCCTGCGCGTGCACAAGTCGCTGGCGGTCGCGCCGACCCGCGTCGAGCCGCAGGTTCACCTCGACCGCCCCAACCCCGGCGACCCGCTCTTCCACGACTTCCTGAAGAGCCTCGAAACTTACCAGGGCAAGCATCGGCCGATCCTCACGCATTCGATCGTCGTCGCTTCGCGCAAGCCGCACTTCGAGCAGACGGTGGAGCGCCTCGCACGCCTGCGCCAGCCGTTCCGGCTCGCGCAGCGCACCCCGGAGATGCCGTTCGACCGCCTGTGGGTCGGCGTCACGCCGGAGCGCCCCTACTACGAGCCTTCGGTGGACGGCGGCCTGTGCATCGAGATCATGCCGGTCGAGCCGCTGCAACTGCCGCCCGAAACGTTTGCGATTCCCGCCCCGCAGCCGCGCGATCTGCAGCCGGGCCAACTGGTCCGGGTAACGGCGCGGGGTTATCTTGTGCGCGATCTCGACGACACGCTGCGCCGCTGCTCGACCAATCTCGGCTGGGACCCGGCTGGCCCGGTCGAGCAGCTCGACGTCGAGGGCTACCGACGCGCGCGCATGGGCTTCACCCTGCAGAACAGCGCGTCGCTCGACGTCCTCGAACCGACCCGCTGGAACAGCGACGCCGGTCTCTACCTGAACAACTGGGGGCCCGGCCCGTACTTCGTGCGCATCGCCGTGAACGGTCTGCAGATGAAGGCCGAGGAACTGAAGTCGCGCGGCGTCCGCTTCGACTGGATCGAAGCCTGCGAAGCAGTCGGCGGACGCTCCCTGATCCGTATCCATCCCTCGGAGCTCGACGGGCAACTCTTCGAACTCGAAGAGTTCCAGGCCCCCTGATAGCGTCGACCGGACAGGGAGAAAAAAATGGACGCAAAGACTAACCATGCGGCCGTGCGGGTCGAACGAAACGGCAAGACGGCCTGGATCGTGCTGAACCGGCCGGAGCAGATCAACGCGATCAACGACGAGATCCGCGAGGCCGTGCCGCGCGCACTGCTGGAGCTGGACTCGGACCCGGCGGTCAGCGTGATCGTGATCCGCGGCGAAGGACCGCGCGGTTTTTGCGCCGGCGCGGACATCAAGGAAAAGCGCGGTCCGGAATCGTCGCTGCAGGTGCGGCGGCGCATGGAACGCTCGCGCTGGATCGAGACGCTAGACCGGGTCGCGAAGCCCGTGATCGCCGCGCTGCATGGCTTTTGCATGGGCGGCGGGATGGAACTCGCGCTCGCCTGCGACATCCGCTACGCCGCGCCCGATACGGTGATGGCGCTGCCGGAAACGGGCCTCGGCCTGATTCCCGGCGGCGGCGGCACCCAGCGCCTTTCGCGTCTTGTCGGTCACGGCGTGGCGATGGACATGCTCCTGACCGGCGAGCGCCTCGACGCACGGCGGGCGAAGGAAATCGGGCTCGTCTCGCGCCTCTCGGCCGCGCCCGCCAGCCTCCTCGACGAGGTGCAGGCGCTGGCCGACCGTATCGCCGTGCGCTCGCCCATGGCGACCGCCTACGCCAAGCAGGCCGCGCGCGCGGCGCTCGAACTCGACCTGCGGCGCGGGCTCGACCACGAACTGGATCTCTTCGCGCTGCTCGCGCCGAGCCAGGACGTCAAGGAAGCGGCGCTCGCCTTCAAGGAAAAGCGCGTACCTGTCTTCACCGGAGAATGATCTGTCATGAGCAACGAGAAGGCTGAAGGCAAGCTGGAAAACAAAGTCGCGATCGTGACCGGCGCCGGCGCGGGACTCGGCGCCGCGTGCGCCCGCGCGCTGGCGCAACACGGCGCGCGCGTGGCGGTCGTCGACATCAACGGCGAAGCGGCCGCCGCCGTGGCGGCCGACATCGGCGAGCGCGCGATGAGCGTGCGGACGGACGTGTCGTCGGAGGCAGAGGTCAAGGCGATGGTGAACGCCGTGCTGGAGCGCTTTGGACGCATCGACATCCTGCACAACAACGCGGCCGTGCTCGACGACGTGCAGCGTGCCGGCGACCGCGATGTGATCAACATGAGCGTGGAAGTGTGGGACCGCGCCATGGCCGTGAATCTGCGCGGCGCCATGCTGTGCTGCAAACATGCGATCCCGGCGATGCTGCGTGGCGGAGGCGGCTCGATCATTCACTCGTCCTCGGGCTTCGGCGCGCAGGGCGACTTTACGATGAGCGCCTATGCGGCCTCCAAGGCGGGGCTCGCGATGCTGAGCAAATCGGTGGCCGCGCAGTACGGGAAGGAGCGCATCCGTTCGAACACGATCCAGATCGGCCTCGTGGTCGCGGACCATCCGCTTCCCGAGGACATCAAGGCCGTGATTCTCGACGGGCACCTCACGCCCTACCTGGGCGACCCGAAGCATATCGCCGACGTCGTGTGCTTTCTCGCGTCGGACGAAGCGGCGTTCATCACCGGGGACACGATCGCGGTGGACGGCGGATTTTCGAGCCACGCGCCGACGCTCGCGCCGCTGCGCGCCCTCTTCGCCGCCCGCGGCAAGGCTGCCTACTGAGCGGCCGGTAGCGGCCGTTGCCGCGTATCGATATCACATGCGTCCCGCCGCCCCGGTGGGACGCCTCTCCCATGGAACCCCTCGCGTGACCAACCAGCCGACCATCGTTCTCGTCCACGGCGGCCAGCATACGCGCACCTGCTGGGACCCCACGGTCGCGGCATTGCACGCGCTCGATCCTCACGCGCCGGTTCTCGCCGTCGATCTGCCGGGGCACGGCAACGAGCCCGGCGACCTGGCGCAGCTCACGATCGCGCAATGCGTCGAGAGCGTGCTGGCGCAAATCGACGCTTCACGCGCGAGCAGCGGCGCGAAAAGCGTCGTGCTGGTGGGGCACTCGCTGGCGGGCATAACGCTCCCCGGCGTTGCCGCGAAGCTCGGCACGGCGCTCAAGCGGATGATCTTCGTCGCGTGCTGCATTCCGCCGAACGGCCAGTGCGTGCTCGACACGCTTGGACCGCCGATGAATTTCATTGCGAAGCGCGCGGCGCGCCGCGAAGCCGTGAGCGCGCCGCTACCGGCGTTCGTTGCGTCGTGGGTGTTCGGCAACGGCATGACGCACGATCAAAAGCAGCAGGTGATTCGCGGCCTGTGCGCCGAAAGCACGAAAGTGACGACCGAGCCCGTGGACCGCTCCCTGCTGCCGGCCGTACCGATGTCGTGGGTGTTGACGAAGCGCGACCGCGCTCTGCGTCCGAAGCTGCAGCGCAGGTTCATCGCGAACCTGGGCGGGGTGGACGAAGTGATCGAACTGGACACCTGCCACGACGCGATGATCAGCGAGCCGGTCGAACTCGCGCAGATCATCCTCGAACGCTGCTGAGCGAGCGGGGACTTGCCCCGCCCTCTCCCGTTCCCTTATCGCTCTCTTACGCCGGCTGGCGCCAGCGCGCGAGAATTTCCAGCCCTTGCGGATCGAGGACTTCCTCCGGCGCGCGCACGCTCGGGCCGAGGATCGGGCCGACCTGCTCGTGTCCCCAGGTGCTGAGCTTTTCGGGGTTCAACTCGAAGCCGTCGTGATGCCAGGGTTCGAGTTCTGTGATGATCTCGAACGCGAAACCGCCAGGCGAGAAGTGATAGAACGACACGTGCGGGTCCTGCGTGTGCTGGCCGAGCGTCATCATCATCGGCAGGTTGCGCTGCTTGACGATGTCATAGGTCTCGCCGACGTCGCGCAGGTTGTTCACGAAGAGGCCGATGTGCTGGATGCCCATCTTGTCCGGCCCGTGACCGTACGCGATATCGTGGCTCGTGCTGTTATTGAGCTTCGAGCGGTAGAACGCAGTCTTGCCTTTGCCGGCGCCTGCGCCGTAGTAGTGAAAGCCCATCACCTCGGTCAGGAAGTGTTCGAGCTCCGGCGGGAACTCCGGGGTGATCAGGACGATATGGCCGAGTCCGCGCGCGCCCGCCGTGAAGCCGCCGTGCGGCCGTCCGGGGATGAACGAGCGCGGCATCCATTTCTGCGAATAGAACAGCTCGTGCTGATAGCCGACCGGATCGCGAAAACGCACGACGTCCCGCACGCCGCGCAATGCGGCGTCGCCTTGAGTGACTTCGATACCGGCTTCGCGCAGGCGCTGCACGGCGGCCTGAAATTCCAGCTTGCCGCGCGCTTCCCAGCCGATGTAGGCCAGCCGGTCGGTCTTGCCCGGATGAAACGCGAAGCGATGCCGCCGGTCGTCCATGCGGAAATACAGCGAGTCGCGATCGGCCTGAGGCGACTCGCCGATCTGCCAGCCCAGGACTTCGGGCCCGTATGTCCGCCATTCGTCCATTCGGGCCGTCTCAAAGCCGAGATATCCAATGCCGATGATGTCCACAGTGTCTCCTTGTGCGTTCTTGCTCGCGCCTGTATGCGCTGTCACAGCGACAGCATTCCGCCGTCCACGACGATGTCGGTGCCGGTGAGGTAGGAAGCCTCGTCGGACGCGGCGAATAGCGCGACGGCGACGATTTCGTCCGGCTCGGCCGCGCGCTCGGCCGGCACACCGGCCAGCAGCGCTGCACGCGTCGCGGGGTTGTCGAGAAACGGCCGGGTGCCGGGGGTAGCGACGACGCCCGGACTGATACTGACCGCGCGGATGCGATGCCTGGCGCCTTCGACGGCGAGTTGCCGGGTCAACGCCACGACGCCGGCCTTCGCCGCGGAATGCGCGCCGATGCCGGTCGTGCCCGACGCGCCCCACGCCGCCACCGACGAGATGTTGACGATCACGCCGCCGCGTTCGGCGAGATGCCGCCACGCATAGTGCGTGGCGTAGAACACCAGGTCGAGTTCGTTGCGGATGGTCCAGCGCCAGTCGTCGACCGACATGTCGCCGACCGCGCCGAAGCGTGCGGCGGACGCGTTGTTGTACAGGATGTCGATCCTGCCGTAGGCGGCGACCGCCTCTTCGACCCATGCCTGCGCGGCCTGCGCATCGCCCAGGTCCACGCTGCCGCCGCCGGCCACTTCGAGGCCCTCGGCCCGCGCGAGTTCGACTGTCTCCTGCTGGGCCGCCGCATTGACGTCGCAGCCGAAAACCTTCGCGCCTTCACGCGCGAACCGTAATGCCGCGGCCCTGCCCTGTCCGCCGCCTGTGCCGCTGATCAATGCAACCTTGCCTTCGAGCCGTCCCATCCGCCACCTCCTTTGTCAGAAGGGCGCGGTTACGCGCCGGCCGGTTCGATCGTGAGCGCCTCCGCCGGACAGGCAGCAGCGCCCTCTCGCGCATCGCTTTCGAGTTCCGGCGGCACGGTGTCCGACTCGAGATAGACGATGCCGTTTTCGTCGAGCTTGTACACCTGCGGGCACAGTTGTGCGCACAGCCCGTAGCCGCAGCAGCGGCTACGATCGGCACGCACGTACAGCACGGCCGTCCCCTTGATTTCCGAATCCATGTCTCCTCCCATTGATCGCCGGCTGCGCCGGCATTGGCGAGGAAATTATATGCACAGATTCAATATAAGTGTTGAATTTAGCGTGCGGGTTGTCCCTGGCGCCGCGCACGCTACCTCGAACCATGGTTTCCCGTGTCGGACGGCTCCGGAATCGATCTTCCGCATTCGTTTTACTCCAGGTCAGCGCATTATATTGAACAGTTAATCCACATATGATCCACTTATTCGCGCAGGATCCGATCATATGGCCGCCGCGGCCACGAAGTCCGCGACGGCTCCAACAACAAGAAGGATGGAGACAGATGTCAACCAGTCAGACCCATGATGTCGTGATCGTCGGCGGCGGCCACAACGGCCTGTCCGCCGGCTGCTATCTGGCGGCAGCCGGCAAGAAGGTACTGGTGCTCGAAGCGCTGGAGAAAGTCGGCGGCATGGCCTCCTCCGGCTATCTGCTGCCCGAGGCGCCCGAACATCTCATTCATCCGTGCGCGCTCGACATGATGTCGATGCGTGTCCACCCGCGCGTTCCGCGCGAACTCGAACTGGAGCGGCACGGCTTTCGCCAGGTGGAGATGAAGCCCGGCTACGTGTACCTGCATCCGGACGGCACGACACTGGTGTTCTGGCGTGATCCCGAGAAGACCGCGCAGGAGATTCGCCGTTACAGCCCGAAAGACGCCGAATCCTTCCTCGCGTTCATCAAGATCGTCCTGGCTTTCATCGACATGGCCGTGCCGATGATGCGCGTCGATCCGGCAGAGGGCAACCTGGGCGCTCGCTTCGAGGCGTTGCGCGCCGCGCTGCGCAACCGCAAGCTCAAGCCGGAGCTGATGGCGCTGCTGACCGGGTCGGCTTATCAGGCCGCGCTCGAACACTTCGAACATCCCGTCACGATCTCGGCAATGTGCTCCCTGACGGGACTTGCCGGACCGATCACGGCGGACGGCAGCGGCATCTATTACGCACTGCTGGGCTTTTTGCATCGCTTCGGTGTCGGCCGGGTGGTGGGCGGCATGCAGACGCTCTCGAATGCGATGGCCGCGCGTCTGCGCGAACTGGGAGGCGAGGTGCTGACGTCTGCCCGCGTCGAGGAAATCGTCGCCGATGAGCGGGCGGTACGCGGCGTGCGTCTCGCCGACGGCCGCACCTTCGACGCGCGGGCCGTGATCGCGAGCTGCCACCCGCAGGTCGCGCTGGAACTGGTGTCGCCGGGCCGCATCGACCGGCGCCTGCTGACCCGCATCCGTCATGCGCCGGCCAACGCCCACGGCGCCTCGCCGTTGAAGCTCGACATGGCGCTGCGCGGGCAGATTTCGCTCGCGCGCTTCGAGGCGAAACGCGGCGACGGCCTCGACCTGCGCAAGACCTGTCTGCTGATCGGCACGGCCGAGGCGGTACTGGAGAATTTCCGCGCGTCGGCGCGAGGCGAGGTGCCGACGCTGCCCTACCTGACCCTCGCGGCGCCGAGCGCGATCGATCCCTCGCAGGCCCCCGCCGGGCAGGACACGGTCTACATCTATCCGCCCGCCATGCCCGCGCATCCGCGCGAGGGCTGGGACGCCATCCGCGAGCGCGTCGCGCAGCAGGTGATCGACCAGGCAAGCGAATATGTCGACGGGCTGAAGGAGTTCGAAATCGCGCGCCGGATGGAGGCGGCGCCGGACTTCACGCAGCGGCTGAACACGGTCAATGGCTGCGTGGTGCATATCGATACCACCACAATGCGTTCGAGCAAGCTCAGGCCCGCCTATGGCCTCGGAGGCGCGACCCTGCCGCTGCCGGGGCTTTACTTCGGCGGCGCTGGCATCCATCCGGGCGGCGGCGTGAACGGCATGCCGGGCCGCATCGCCGCGCACCGGGTGCAGCGCTGGCTGGGGCGAAACGAGCGCCGCGGCACGCGAGCCCTAGGTGTCGTGGCCGCCGTCCTCGGCGCGTGGGGCATCGGCTGAGCGCCAGGGCCTGTTCACGCCAATAACAGGCCCTATGACGGCGCGCGCGGCCGCGTCAGCGGCGGCCGTTCGTGCGCGAGCACGGTGGACAGCACGAAATCGATCGAATACTCGCGCCATGCCACCGCGCCGTCCGCCGAAGTCGTATCGAAGCCCGCCACCGCCGACACCGTATAGTGATTGGTGAACCCGCCCGTCGTCAGCAGCGCCGAGGCCGCATAGAACATCCGCGCGTCGACGCCGGGGCGGAAGTCGCCGCTCGCAACGCCGCGCAACAAGATGCGCTCCATCTGCGCGACCAGCGCGGGCGCCAGATCGACAAAGCGGTTGCGCGGTGTGGCGCAGGCATGATGCTCGTGAAAGCGCAGGCTCTCCTGCGCGAGCGAGCCCAATGTCGGATCGCGCCGATACTGGTCGAAGCCGTGCCGCAGCAGCACCCGCAGTCCCTCCACCGGCGGCAGATGGTCGAGTTCGAGCGCCAGCAGATCCGCCAGCACGTCTTGCGCCGATTCGTCGAGCACGCTCGCGAACAGCGCCTCCTTGCTCGTGAAATAGTGGTAGACCAATTGCTTGGTGACGCCCGCGGCGCGCGCGATGTCGTCGATGCGCGCGCCCGCGAGACCGTGCGCCGAGAACGCCCGGCGCGCCTCCTTGAGCAGGCGGGCGATGGTCGCCCGCTTGCGCGAGGGCGAACTGGACGACGCGGTATTGGCTGGCGGCGAGGACATGGGCGAACGGGAGGACAGGGGCAATCGGCGGGGAACCACATCGACTCCCGCATTGTAGTGTCGATCACCGCGCCGATGCACGCGTTCGCCGCTGCTCAGAAGCTCTGTGTCAGCGGCCGCACGACGATTTCGTTCACCGCGACCTGCTCCGGCTGGGTGATCGCGTAGACGATGGCATCGGCGATCGCGTCGGTGGGCATCGCCCCTTCGAAGAGCTTCTGCGCGCGCTCGCGGAATGCGGGCACCGTGATGCTGTCCGGCAGCTCGCTCGCCACAAGTCCAGGACAGATCGACGTGACGCGCACCTTGCCCGCACACTCCTGGCGCAGCCCTTCGCTGATCGCGCGCACGGCGAACTTCGTCGCCGAATAGACCGCGCCGCCCGGTCCGACGCTCAGGCCCGCCACCGACGAAATGTTGATGATGTGCCCCGCCCCCCGCTCCAGCATGGGGCCCAGCACCGCATGGATGCCGTACAGCACGCCCTTGATGTTCACGTCGATCATGCGGTTCCAGTCGTCGACGCAGCCTTGCGCGATCAGCGAAACCGGCATGATGCCCGCGTTGTTGACGAGCACGTCGATGTGCCCGAAACGCTCGCGCGCCGCCGCCGCGAGCTGCTGGAGCGCTTCGGGGTTCGTCACGTCGGTGGCGGCCCACAGCACCCGGTCGGCGCCGCCGAGCTGCGCGGCCAGCCGACTGAGGCGCTCAGTCCTTCGCGCCGCCAGCACGAGCTTCGCGCCCTGCTGCGCGAGCCGGCGCGCCGTCGCTTCGCCGATGCCGCTGCTCGCGCCCGTGATCATCACAACCTTGTCTTCGATCGGATTCATATGCGTGTTTACCTTCGATAAGTGAAAAGGCCTGCGGGCCGCTCAGCCCGCAAGCGACTCGATCAGTGCTGGATCGGCCGATTCCTCGGTGACCCACTTCACCATCCGGCGCAGCGGTTCGATGGCGTCCTGCCGGTCGAGGTTGTGCTGCAGCGTCGCCGCCGCGCCGAGCGACACGAGACGCTGCGCGCCCTGCCACGCCAGCTGGTCGCGCAACGCAGCCTTCAGCGTCTCGGGAAAGATGCCGATGGTCTGCGTATACGCATTGACCGAGCGCACCGCAGTCGAGATGTCGTCGACCGGCACGAGGTTGCCGACCCGGCAGCCGAGGATGCGCGAGAAGCTGACCGGCGTGCCGTCCCTCGATACGATCACGGCGCCCTCGTTGCCGCGCCCGCCGAACACCGTGTATTCGTCCGCGAACATGCGGATGCCGTCCAGCTCCTCCTTGAGCACCGGATCGAACGCCTTGTGCGGCGTCGACAGCGTGTCCGGCAGGCGCTGCAGCGCCTCGAACGTCAGTTCGGCGAGCCTCGCGCAGCGCGCGAGACCGGCCTCGTCGGTGCCCGACTGCACGTAGGCCACGCGCGCGCTCACGCACGCCTCCTGGTTCTGCGCGCCGATGTCGAGCGCGAGCCGCTTCGCGACGCTCGCCAGCGTGGCCTCGTCCGCGAACGCCTCCTTGCCGATGATCGTGCCGCTCAGCTTGGGGTCGAGCGTGATCAGGTCGATGCCCGGCTGCAGATAGCGGGTAATGTGCTTGACCGAGTCGAAGCCGCCCCATGCCACCAGCTTTTCGATCCGGCGCGGATCGTAGATGCGCTGTTCGACCGCTTCGTCGCCGCCTTTCCAGTAGGCCACGCTCAGGTGGCGGGTCAGCGGATGGTCCGGCGCCATGTCGATCATCGTGCGGGCGATTGCCATCGCGGTCAGCGGGTCGTTCGAGGGGGCCTTGATGATCGCGTCCGAGCGGGTCAGCGCGTTGCGGATCACGGTCAGCACGGCGACCACCGGCGCGTTGCCGGCGATCACGTGGACGCAGCGCGCGCCGAACGCGCGCGTGCGCGCCGAGACGCCCGGAATCAGCTTGCCGGGCTGCTCGACCCAGCCTTCCAGGTAATCGGCGCCCACCGAACGCGCGACGATGGCGTAAAGCTCGTCGCGCTGGAACAGTCGCGGCGTGCGCGTGTAGTGAAAGCGCAGGATGCTTTCGGAGAGGCCCGAGGTCGTGCACGCCAGTTCGAACGCCTGCTGCAGATGGCGGTTGTCGGCGAAGTTCAGGTGCTGTCCGAGTTCGACGAGAAAATCGACGATCTCGTCGAGGCTCAGCGCGTACAGGTCCGACATCATCGACGGCGCGCGCAGCGTCAGCTCGTCCGCATGGCGGCGCACGTCGGGCGCCGTGAACGACACGCCGCCGCGCCGGCCGCCGAAACGCTGCTCGTCGCTCTCGATCACGTTGCCGCGGATGATCAGCGGCACGGTCCAGGTCTTGGTCATCGATGCTTACTCCGAAAGCTCGGTCAGGAAGTTCAGGGCTTCGTCGTGCGCGGCCGGCGCGCCCGCGCAGATCACCTTGTCGTCGCCGCCCTCCTTCTCCGTATAGCGGCGGATCGCGGGCAGCAGGTAAGCACCGTTGCGCCCGCATCGACAGGGCTTTTCGAGGCCGCACATCGTGATCTCGTCGCCCGTCACCAGCCCGGCCCAGTACGTGCTGGGCAAAAGGTCGAGCGAGGCGAAGCGCCCGGTCTGGCCGTCCTTGCGCGGCAGCGGCTTGCCCGTCGCGGGATCGAGCAGGAACGCGATGGTCGTCGGCGGCACGTGGTAGTGGCCTTCCTCGCAGCGCATGCAAAAGCCCATCTGCTCGCTGCAGCCGTAGAACTCGTAGAAATTGTCGAAGCCGAGGAACTCGATCAGCTGGTCCCGCCAGTTGTCCGGCATGTTCTTGCCTTTCTTGCCGCCGCCCGTATGCAGCACGCTGCGCTCGCCGAACACGCCGCGCGCGCCGCGCGCAAGCCCTTCAGTCGCGGTGTCGTAGAGGATGCTCCAGACGGCGCCGATATAAACGTCCTTGCCGCCGAACCGGCGAATCGCCTCGGCGAAGAAGCGCCGCAACTGCTCGGGGCGCTCGCGCTCGACCCGAACCAGTTCGTCGCGCTTGGCCAGCAGCGCCGGCGAGATCTGCAGCGCGCCCAGTTCGCCCTGCGCCTCCGCGGCGGACAGGCGCCCCGACAACGACGCGACGTCGGCCGAAAAACGCGCGTCGGGATACATGAAGAGCGCGTTTTCCTCGCCGCCCGCGTACATCTCGACCTGATAGCCGCCGCCGCGCGCGGCGGCGCTCGCGCCCAGACGATACGCGGGCGCGATCAGCGGACGCTGCTCCGCGAGCAGGTCCGGACCGCTTCCTGGACCGCGCCAGTCGCGAATGCGATTGGCTGACAACGCGATGTTCTGGCGCCATTCGCGATCGGTGCGAGGCAGGAACGACAGCTTGCCGGTCGTGCCCGATGTATGGAAGACGCGCAGGTTCGTCTGCGCGTCGAGCAGGTCGATCCAGTCGTCAATCAGCTTGATGCCCGAGGCGTCGACATGGCTGATGTCCTCGGCGGTCAGGCCGTTCAGCCAGCGCGTGAGCCGGTCGAACTGGCCGCGCTCCAGATACGACATCGGGTACGACTTGTAAACCGTGTGCGCGAACAGCAGCGGGGCGACGTCGTCGATGCGCTGGATGTCGTCGATGCCCTGCTCCTCGCCCAGTCGGTCGAGTACTGGAATTCTCGCGCGGAGGTCGGCGAAGCGCCGGCGTGCGCCGCTTAGCTGGATATCAAGAATCTGCTGGGGCGTGAGGCGAAACGCCTCGTCGTAGCAGGCGCCGACGAGCGCGGCCGGCTCGTCGAGCAGTCTGGAATACAGGGTCGACATGGTGTCTCCATATTGGCGTGGCGCACCGCGACTGCGGTGCTCACGACAATGCTATAAAAGCCCGCGCCCGACTGAACCGCTAGTTGTCGCTCCGGACGGTCAAACTATCTTCAAACGGACATGTCGTGTCGTGCGCCGTTTGCAGCCCGAGCATGTCGAGCCGATATTCACGCGGCGTACGCCCCGTGACCTTGCGAAACGCGGCGCCGAACGCAGCGGGACTCTGAAAGCCGCACTCGAACGCAACCGCCTTGATCATCACGTCGCGCTGCGCGAGCAGGGCCTTCGCCTGACGCACGCGCGCGTCGGCAATGAAGGCGCCCAGCGTGCTGCCCGTGCTGTTCTTGAACGTGCGCGCGAGATGGCGCGCGCTGATGCGACATGCGCGGGCCAGTTCGGCCACGCCGGGCGACGGGCCGCTCGCGCCTTCGACACGCTCGCGGATCAGCCGCAACTGCCACGGCGCGAGCTTCGTTCCGCCGCGCTCCCCGGCGTCGGAGCCGCAGTCGTGGAAATGGCGGGCGAGCTGGACCAGGATCGCCAGCAGCAGCGACTCCGCCAGTACCCGGGCGCCGAACCCCGGCGCGAGCGCTTCGTGCGCGAGCTTGAGCATCGCCTCGCGTACCGCGGGAATCCGCAGGTCGCCACACCGTTCGAGCCGCGACGGCTCCCAGGGCCAGTCGCGCAGTTCGTCGAGCCAGTCCGCGTCGAACATGCAGCAGATGACGCGCCGCCGCATGGGCGCGCAGCGCACATGAAAAGTCTGCCCCGCCGGCACGAACACGCTTGCGCCGAGCGGCGCGAAGTCGGTGTGGCCGGTGTCGCCGCGAAACGCGCCGTAGCGCCCCTGCGAACGCTCATCCAGCGACATGTCGAGATATCCCGCCGACGGCCGGAAATACGCGTCGAGCGGATCGTCGAGCCGGAGCGTGCGCACGTTGACCTCGAAGCGCGGCGTGCAGATATGCGCGTCCACGGACAGACGCGACGACGGCATCCGCGGGCGCCGGACCAGATGGTCGTCGCCCGCCACGGTGTAGAGATCTGAGACGGCTGATTCCATCGCGTAATCGTCAATGCGCGTCAATGCGGACCGCCGGGCGGCGGTCCGGTTCGCCATCGACAAAAAGTACACACTTATAGATAAATTGTCTATTTTTACAAACCCGCCCCCTGGGCATGCAAAGTCCTCCCTCATTTGACAGGGCGTCAAACGAACGCGGCGGACAGCTGCATCCGGCGCCGTTAAGCTGCACGGCATACGCAATTCGAAGCGCCCGCAAAACTCGCCCATATTGCAGGGCCTAAACAAGGCCCCACACGGGCCGACGGAGGAGACACATGAGCACCACCCTCGAAAACCCCATGCTGGATCTCGAGGCGGCATACCACGCCGTCTCGGATACCTATCGCGGCCCCGATATCGACCTGCAGGCGCTGTGCCGCGAAATGCGCCACAAGAACCCGGTCATGAAGGGCGACTTCGTCGCGACGCATCTGGGCATCCCCACCAATGCCGGCGCCAAGGCCGCGAAGTGCGAGGTGACGCTTTTCAAGTACCAGGACGTGCTGGCAGTGATGCGCGATGCCACGACCTTCACGAACGGTTTCATCGCCGAGGGGCTCGGCGGATTCTTCGACGGGCTGATCATCCTCGCGATGGACGGCGACGCGCATCGTCGCGCGCGCGGCGTGCTGCAGCCCGTGTTCATGCCGGAGACCGTGAACCGCTGGCGCCCGGAGCTCGATCGCGTGATCCGCGAGGACTTTCTCGAGCCGCTCGTGCCGGACAGGCAGGCCGACCTGATGGATTTCGGCCTGTATTTCCCGATCCGCGAGATGTACGCGCTGATGGGCTTTCCGACCGACGACACGGCAAAGTTCAACCAGTACGCGACCTGGGCGCTGGCGATGGTGGCGGGCAACCAGATCGATCCCGAGAAGATCCGGATCTTCGGCCCGATTGCGGCGGCGGCGGTCAAGAACCTCTATGACGCCGTCATGGAAGTCGTCCTGCAGCGCCGCGCGGCCGGCGCCGACGGCAACGACCTGATCAGCCGCCTGATGCGCGCCGAATACGAAGGCCACAAGCTCGACGATCACGAAGTGACGACCTTCGTGCGCTCGCTGCTGCCGGCCGCGGGCGAAACCACGACCCGCACGTTCAGTTCGGTGATCACACTGCTGCTCGAGCGCCCGGCGCTCGTCGAGCGCGTGCGCAACGACCGCGGCCTGATCCCCCGCCTGATCGACGAAGCGGTGCGCTACGAGCCGGTCGCGACCTTCAAGGTGCGCCAGGCGGCACGCGACATCGAGATCGGCGGGGTGAAGGTGCCCAGGGGCGGCCTCGTGCAATGCATGGTGATGTCGGCGAACCGGGATGAGGACGTCTTCGAGAACGCCGATACGTTCGACATCGACCGCAAGCCGAAGCCCTCGTTCGGCTTCGGGTTCGGCGCGCACATGTGCATCGGCCAGTTCGTCGCGAAGATCGAACTGCAATGCGCGGTGAACGCCATCCTCGACCTGTTCCCGAACGTCCGGCTCGATCCCTCGAAGCCCGCGCCGAAGATCGCCGGAGCGCAACTGCGCGGGGCGAAATCCGTGCCGGTGATCTGGGATTAGGCGGCGGCGCGTCCGCCGTTGTCCGGCGCGCGCTCGTTGGCAACGCTCGCGCGCCCCCTCTTTCATCCGCCCTGCCTGCCCGTAGAGCCCATAGAGCCATGAAATCCTTCAAGACCATTCCGGAACGCGGCGACTTCCGCTACCAGACCCTCGTCGCGCCGCACAAGGTCAGCGGCCGCGCCATGCACGACCTGCGCGGCTTTTACGGCCTGCAACTGACCAAGGGCATGCCGTTCGGCTGCGTGCGCGACGAGGACGGCGAGATATACGCGTTCGTGCGCGCCGTCAACGAGCCGGGCAGCACGCCGAACCCCACGCGCTTCATCTATCTCTCGACACGCGTGGACGGCGAGCACCTGCGCATCGACAAATCGCGCATCGAGCCGCGCGCGACGACGCTGTTTCCGCGCCGCTGGCTGGAAGGCGACACGGCGTGCTGGTCGAGTCTGGAAGGCGAGCCCGGCGCGGGCTGGCACCTGAGCGCGTCGGGCGAGCGGCTCAGCTGGACCGAAGAGGGACTCTTCGAACTCGGCGGCCCGCTGCTCGGTCAGGGCATGCAATGGTATCTGCCCGGAGTCGACTGGGGCACGTTCTACGTCTCGCAGATCTACGACATCGCGGGCATCTGCGACGGCCGGCGCGTGAAGGGGCTCATGTGCTTCGACCAGGCGTACATGGCCGAGGGCGGCGCGATCCACTTCAGCAAGGACCTGGTGGTCAACAACCAGATGCACGTGATCTGGTGGTCGTTCGCCACGGTCTACAAGGACGGCAGCTGGGACGTGGGCTCGTTCATGGTCGGCCACGACCATCTGGGCTACGCGATCTTCCAGAACGACAAGGGCGAGATTCGCACCACCACGGACATCGAAGGCAGCGTGACGCACAAGGACGGCAGCTATTTCGTCGAAAGCGCGCGGATCGTGCTGGACGGCAAGGAGGAATGGGAGTTCCTGCCGTGCCCGAAAGGCGAAATGATCGACTTTGTCGGCGGATTTCCGATTACCGCGCAGCAGGAAGGCCGCTGGCGGCGCGTCGGCGACACGCGCGAAGCGGATCGCTGGGTCGGCTGGGGCGAATCGGATCGCCGCAATGGCACCGCGCGCAACGTGCGCGGCATTCAATCCTGACGCGGCGCGACACTCGCGAGACAACCCGCGCGGCTCATCGAAGGAAGCCAACCATGGCAGATACCAGACACATCGAAGCATTCCTGCTTGCACAGATCGACCACTGGAACGCAGGCGACAAACAGGCGTTCCTGGACGACTACCGGCGCGCCGCGCCCGACGGTCTCACGATCGAATACGTCGGCCGTCCGCCCCAGGACGGCTGGGCCGTGCTCGACCACATGTGGGACCAGCAGCGCGACAAGATTCGCGTCGAACCCGTCGCGAAGATCGTGAACGCAAACGAAGCGGCCTGCTACGTCCGCAATGTGATCATCGGCACCGGGCGCGCGATCGAAACCATCGAACTTTATCGCTTCGATGCGGGGCGCCTGCACGTGCGCTACTTCATCAGGCAATAGCGCCGTCGCCCCAGCCCGGCCGGGGCGGGGGCCGGCTAGCGCCGGGCCCGCGTGACGCCGCCGAAGCGCAGCGCGTCGACCAGCCGGCCGATGCGGCGCGGCATCACGCTGCCTTCCGATTCGCCGCTGACGAGCAGCTCGCTCATGACAAGGCGGATCAGCAGATCACAGATCAGCTCCCGGTCCAGCTTGACGCCGAGTTCCTCGTCCCATGCGTCGAACACCGGAGCGAGCAGATCCTGAAAGCGCACCACCGAGTCGTGGAAGATGCGTTTGAGAAAGCGCAGCGCGAACTCGGGCGCAACGACCAGCATGCGCTGCGCGGTCCCGGCGTCGAGGAACTCCTGCAGATACCGGATGAGCCCCGCGAGGCGCTCGCCGGGATTGGTGTGAGGCGCGAGCAGCTCGCTCAGCGTCCGGTGAAAGCGCTCGCGCGAGTGGCGCGAGTAGGCTTCGAGCAGTTCGTCCTGCGAGCTGAAATAGCGGTAGAACGTGCCGCGCGAAACGCCCGCTGTCTCGCAGACCTCAAGAATGGAAATGCGTTCGGCACCAGATTCCAGCACCACCTTCTGGGTCGCCGCAAAGATGTTGTCGACGGTCTGCTCGGAGCGGCGGTTGCTGCGGCGCCGGCGGGGCACTGGCGCGGGCGCGGGGGCTGGAGCGGCGGCGGGTTCCCCGCTACGCCGGCGTCTTGCCTTCGGTGCCTCGACAACCGCTTGCACGACCGCCTTCGTCCGCTTGCCGGTGGCCGTGCGCGGCTTCGACGGCTGCTCAGCCTCTGCCTTTCCTGTGCGGGTTTTCGAGGACGCCATCGCTTTAGCCATAGTTCAATGAATCTTCCAAAAGTGTGCGGAACCGCCGCAGATCAGAAAGAAATGCCGCCGGCAGCATCGAAGCCCGGACTGCCGCACCCAGGGCGGCTCCATCGCGCCCGGCGGCCGCATACGCCCCATTCGGCAGCACACGAGCCGATATTGTAACGGCACGCACACGATCGACAGCCGAACCGGCCCGCCAGGCCCCAGGCCCGACCATAATTGACACTATTTACATTTTTGTCTAAAAACGCGAGGAACGACTGGATCACACGGAGCAACCATGACTATCTTTACGCATTTCACGTTGGGCACACGCGATCTCGATCGCGCGAAGGCGTTCTACGACCGGGTTCTCGAACCGCTGGAACTCAAGCCGCTACTCTCGATGGAAGGAAAAGTCTGCGGCTGGGGCAAGGAGGCCCCGCAACTGATGGTTCTGTACCCGCGCAATGGCGAGCCGGCCACGGCGGCCAACGGGCTGACGGTGGGCCTCGCGGCGCCGGACCGCGAAGCGGTGCGGGAATTTCATCGCCGCGCACTCGAACTCGGCGCCGTCTGCGAAGGGCCGCCGGGACCGCGCCCGTTTGCGCCCAACGCGTATGCCGCCTATATCCGCGACCTGGACGGGCACAAGATCGTCGCGTCGTGCAGAACGCCGGAGTAAAGGCAGCGCGCCGCCCGCGCGAATGCTCGCGGCGCTCACGCTCAGGCTGCGGGGTTAAAGAAAATCCTATATCACGGATACCTAAATGAAGCTACGAAATGCGGGTGCATTGATTTTCTCGATCGCTTTTTCGTGTGCAGCGCTTGCGCAGACTGGGGAGCAGCTCGCTAAAGCGAAAGGATGCACGGCCTGCCACAGCATCGATGGCGAAGGAGTGGGACCGTCGTTCCACAACATTGCGCAACGCTTCGCCGGGTTGCATAATGCCCGGCCGATGTTGATCCGGATCGTCACAACAGGTACGGGCAGCGGGCCCGTTCCCTACCACTGGGGTGACGTCAAGATGCCTCCGGAGGCGGCTCGCGTTCCAGTGAGCGAAGCGGAGGCCCGGGAACTGGTCGACTACGTGCTCAGCCAGCACTGAGCGCCCGCGCGGAAGATGGCGCCCGCGTGGTGCGGGGTTGGGGGGGCACTTTACTGGTTCGACGACGCTGTTCGTCCGCAGGCGGCCCAGATAGAGTATCCGTTGTTATCCCAGAGCCTGTGCGCGGAACACTGGCTCGATGGAAGCGCTGTGGAAGCAAGACGGGATTCGCGGACTCGTTTCTCGAAAGGAGCACGCAAATGGACGCCCCCGACACAGCCCCTCCATGGCATCCGGGGTCAGCCGGGCACCCAGCCCCTCGGCACGCGCACCCGGTCGATTTTCGCGAGGTCGCAGATCGCGTCGGCGATGCCCGAGAAGTCGATCGGGCCGTACTCGCTTGCGCGAGCGAGGCTGAACGACTCGAAGACGGCTGCGGCAACCGGCATCGGCACCTTCGCCGCATGAGCCGCGCCCAGCACGAGCGACATGTCCTTGTGCGCGAGGTCGATCGTGAAACCCGGCGTCGTGTCGCCGGCCAGCACCTTGTTCGGGAAGTTCATCCGCAACTGGCCGTTGCTCGCCGACGTGCCGTACAGCACCTGCAGCGTCCTCGTGACGTCGAGGCCGAAACGCTGCGACAACGCCAGCGCCTCCGCATTCACCTGGCACAGCGTGACGGCCACGTAATTGTTGACGAGCTTGGTGCGCCCGCCCGTGCCGACCGCGCCGCAGTGATAGACGGTCGTGCCCATCGCGTCGAGCAGCGGCTTCACGCGCGCGAAGTCCGCGTCGCTCGCGCCGACCATGAACAGCGATTCGCCGCGGTCGGCGTGCTCGGCAAGCCGACCGACCGGCGCGTCCACCACCGACAGGCCGCGCTTGAGCGCTTCGGCCTGAAGCCGGTCGGTCGCCAGCGGGTCGATGGTGCTCATGTCGAGCAGCACGCTGCCGCGCCGGGCATGCGCGAAGACGCCGTCGGCGCCGAGCGCCACCTGCTCCACCTCGACCGAGCCCGGCAACATCGTGACGACGATCGTGCAGTCGCGGGCAATCTGCGCAACGCTCTCGCCCGCCCGCGCGCCCAGCTCCACCAACTCGCCGACGGCGGCCTTGTTGAGGTCCAGCACGACCAGCTCGAAGCCCTTCTTGCGCAGGTTTGCCGCCATGGGCTTGCCCATGCGGCCAAGCCCGATGAATCCGATCTTCTCCATGTTCTGTCCTTGTATTGTTCGAGAGTGGGTCGATCACGCCCCGCGGCCTCAGTTGCCGACGTAGGCCGTTTTCGCGTTCGTGTAGAAGTCCACCGCATAGGTGCCTTGTTCACGCTGGCCGTAGCTCGAGGCCTTCGTGCCGCCGAACGGCACGTGATAGTCGAGGCCCGCGGTGGGCAGGTTGACCATCGCGAGGCCGCTGCGGATGTTTTGCCGGAAGTGGCTCGCATGGCGGTGCGACGTCGTGCAGATGCCCGCCGACAAGCCGAACTCCGTGGCGTTGGCGAGCGCGAGCGCTTCGTCGTAGTCGGCCGCGCGAATCACCGCGGCGAACGGCCCGAACACTTCCTCCCGATTGATCCGCATGTCGTTGGCGGTCGCGGTGAACAGCGCGGGCTGCATGTAGAACCCCGGCGTCTCGCGCTGCAACAGCTGGCCGCCCTCCACGAGTTCCGCGCCCTCCTCGCGCCCCGTCTGGATGTAGCGCTGCACCGTGTCCAGTCGCCGCTGGTTGATCAGCGGGCCGATGTCCGTGCCGCTCTCCAGCGCGTGGCCGACCTTCAGTGCCCGCATACGGTGGCGCAGCGCGTCGACAAAACGGTCGTGGATGTCTTCGGTGACGATCAGCCGGCTCGATGCCGTACAGCGCTGGCCCGCCGAGAAATACGAGCCGTTCACCGCGCACTCGACAGCGGTCGCGAGATCCGCGTCGTCGAGCACCACCAGCGGATTCTTGCCGCCCATCTCCAGCTGGATGCGGATCATGTTGGCGACCGCGCTCTGCGCGAGGCGCCGCCCGGTGCGCACGCTGCCCGTAAAGCTGATCGCATCCACGCCCTCGACCAGCGCGGCCCCCGCGTCGGCGCCGCGCCCGTTGACCAGATTCGCGACGCCCGGCGGCAGCCCATTGCGCTCGAGCACGCGAAACAGCTCCCAGGCGACGCCCGGCGTTTCTTCGGACGGCTTGAGCACCGCGGTATTGCCGAACGCCAGCGCCGGCGCCAGCTTCCACGCGGCGATCGCAATCGGGAAGTTCCAGGGCGTAATCAACGCCACCACGCCCACCGGATCGCGGCTGATCTGCACGTTGATGTTGGGCCGCACCGAAGGCAGGTTCTCGCCGCCGTAGCGCACGGCCTCGCCGGCGAAGAACTGAAAGATCTGGCTCGCGCGGATCACTTCGCCGATACCCTCGGCGCGGGTCTTGCCCGCCTCGCGCGAAACCAGTGCGCCGATTTCCTCCTTGCGCGCGGCAAGCTCGATCGAGGTCTTCAGCAACAGGTCACTGCGCGTCTGCGTGGTCGTCGCCGCCCAGCCGGGTTGCGCTTCGCGCGCGGCCGCCACCGCCGCGCGCATTTGCGCTTCGTCGGCCATCGCATAATGGCCGACGATGTCCCGGGTGTCGGAGGGGTTGATGCTTTCGATGGTGTTGCTGCCGTCGGCCCATATTCCGCCGATCAGGTTGGGCTTCTGTGTCATGTCGCTTGTCTCCGCTTGTCTCGATAGATGCGGCCTACGCGTAAACGTGCTGTGCGTAGCGATGGCTTCTGGCCGGCAGTCATCTTAAAATTGCACACAATTCGCTGTCGAATGACAAAAACTGATCGCCGCATCACGTCCGGGCATGTATGGCCGTCACGCGGTGCGTGACCTCCAGCCCGCCATGGACCTTCGCCAGATCCGAGCGTTTCTCGCCATCGCCGACACCGGCAGCGTCACGCGCGCCGCCGAATTGCTGCACATCGTCCAGCCCGCGGTGTCGCGCCAACTGAAACTGCTGGAGGATGGCATCGGCGCGCCGCTATTCGAGCGCGACCGGCGCGGCATGCAGCTGACCGAAGCGGGCCACATCCTGCTCGAACGCGCGCGGCGCGCGCTGCGCGAACTCGATGCCGCACAGCTGGAAATCCGTCCGGTGCCGGGCCTCATCGCCGGCACCGCCAATCTCGGACTGCTGCCGAGCAGTTGCGAGCTGCTGACCGCGCCGCTGGTCGGCGCGTTGCAGCGGCAATATCCCCACATCCGCGTATCGCTTTCGGTCGGCTACACCGACCACCTGCTGCGCTGGCTCGAAAGCGGCGAGATCGATGCGGCACTGCTCTACGATCCGGCGCCCTCACCGGCGCGGGAGGTTGTCCCGCTAGTCGAGGAATCCCTGAGCCTCGTGGGGCCGGCCGCGCTCGGCCTGAGCGACGACGCCCCCGTCGGCGTCGCCGCGCTCGGAGAAGCGCCGCTGGTGCTGCCAAGCGCGCCACACCGCTTGCGCAGCCTCGTCGAGCACGCCTGCGCGGTAGCGGGCGTGCCGCTCGCGATCGCGGCGGAAACCAACGCGCTCAGCGTGCAGAAGGCGCTGGTCGGGCAAGGCTATGGGCTGAGCGTGATGCCGCGCGTGGCCGTGCAGGGCGAGATCGAACGCGGCCTCTTCAGCGCCGCGCGCATCGACGGCGCGGCGTTCCAGCGCCGCATCGTGCTCGCGCTGCCGACCACGCGCCGCTCGACCAGCGCCGTACGCTGCGCGACCGCGACGCTGCAAGCGTGCGTGCGCGACATCGCGTGCAGCGGCAACTGGCACGGTGCGAGCTGGCTGGGCGATTGAGCCCATTCCGGCGTGCGCCGAGCCATCACGAGCCGTCATGCAAGCATCAACATTTGGCATTCGACAGGCCAACGCAGCGGCTCCTAGAATGGCTCGACCCTTATGCGGGGGCGAGAGGCACCCCATCGAAAACACGGCCCTCGCCTGCAATCGCCCTATCCGGCAACGAAAACTCGACCATGACTTCACTCGCCGATCAACTGGCTACCTGCAACACGCCCGGACTCTTCGACGTGCTACGCATCCACGGCTTGCCGGTGCGCGAACTGCCGCGCGAAATCCGCGGGCTCTCGCCCACGATGAAACTCGCCGGCCCGGTGTTCACCGTCACCGGGCGTGCCGATCCGGCCATCAGCGTGACGGAATCGCTCGAACTGTTCATCTCCCGGGTGCTGTCAGGCGCGCCGGCCGGCCACGTCGTGGTGTGCCAGCCGCACGATCACGCTCGCTCGGCCATGGGCGACCTCGCGGCCGAAGCGTTGAAGCAGCGCGGCATCCGCGGCTACTACATCGACGGCGGCTCGCGCGACGCCGACGAAATCGAGTCGATCGGCTTCCCGGTGTTCGCCCGCTACACGAGCCCGATCGACATCGTCGGCAGCTGGCGGCTGGAGGCGACGAACGTTCCCGTGGTCATCGGCGGCGTGACGATCTCGCCCGGCGACTACGTACTCGGCGACCGCGACGGCACGTTGCTGATCGAGCGCGAGCACGCCGAGTTCGTCATCGCCGAGACGGTCAAGACGATGAGCACCGACTCGCGCATGCGTACCGCCATCCGCGGCGGCCGCGATCCGTACGACGCGTTTCTCGAGTTCGGCAAGCTGTGAGGAACCGCCGATGAAAATCGCCCGCTATCGCCTGAACGACGCCGTCCATTACGGCGTGCTCGAAGGCGCGTCGCTGCAGCGCCTGGGCGGCTCGCCGTTCGATTCGCTCACGCCCGCCGGCCCGCGCGATGCGCTGGCCGACGCGCAGTTGCTGTGTCCGGTTCCCGCGCCACGGCTCTTCGCGGTCGGCATGAACTACGTCGGCCACATTGCCGAAGCGGGCGCGAAAACGCCCGAGATTCCGCAGTTCTTCATGATGCCGACGACTGCCGCCATCGGCCCCGGCGAAGCGATCGTCCGGCCGCGCGAGGCACAGATCGTCCATCACGAGGCGGAGCTGGCGATCGTGATCGGACGCCGCGGGCGCCGCATCGGCGTCGAGCGCGCGCTCGACCACGTGTTCGGCTACACCTGTGCGAACGACGTCAGCGAACGCGTGATCCAGAACCGCGAAATGGGCTACGGCTGCCTGCTTGTCGGCAAGGCGTTCGACACGTTCTGCCCGCTCGGGCCCGTCATCGCGACGGGGCTCGACGCCGGCAACCTGCGCGTGCGCGCGAGCGTGAACGGCGCGCCCAGACAGGACGGCAACACGTCCGATCTGCTGTTCACCGTGCCTCATATCGTGTCGTACCTGAGCCAGGCCGTGACGCTGCTGCCCGGCGACGTCATCCTGACCGGCACGCCCTCGGGGGTCGGCCCGCTGCTGTCCGGCGACGTCTGCGAAATCACGATCGACGGGATTGGCACGCTGCACAATCCCGTCGTCGACGAAGCGGTCTGAGTCCTGCCGCGCCGCCGTCGCGGCGCGGTCTCCCTCTGCAGGAATCCTGAATCATGCAACGATACGCGCACTACATCGACGGCCGCGAGGCCGCGCCGCACAGCCAGAACTGGTTCGAGTCGCACAACCCGTACACCGGCGAGCCGTGGGCCGAGATTGCCCGCGGCGACGCCACCGACGCCGATCTCGCCGTGCAGGCGGCGCATCGCGCGTTCACCCGCGGCGCGTGGTCCGAGTCGAGCGCGACGCAACGCGGCGAACTGCTGCGCCGCGTCGGCGACCTGATCGCACGCGACGCACAGCGCCTCGCGCGCATCGAGGTCCGCGACAACGGCAAGCTGCTCGCCGAAATGGCCGGGCAGCTCGCGTACATCCCGCAGTGGTTCTACTACTTCGGCGGCCTCGCGGACAAGGTCGATGGCAGCGTGATCCCGCTCGACAAGAAGGGCTACTTCAACTTCACGCGTCACGAGCCGCTGGGCGTCGTGGCCGCCATCACCCCCTGGAACTCGCCGCTGCTGCTGACAGCCTGGAAGATCGCGCCGGCGCTCGCGGCCGGCTGCACGGTCGTGATCAAGCCGTCCGAATTCACTTCGGCCTCCACGCTCGAATTCGTCAGGCTCTTTGCCGAAGCCGGCTTTCCGCCGGGCGTGGTCAACGTCGTCACAGGATTCGGGCACGAGGTCGGCGCGGCGCTCGTCGAGCATCCGCTCGTGCGCAAGATCTCCTTCACGGGGTCCGACAACACCGGACGCGCGATCAACGAAGCAGCGGCCCGCCACTTCAAGCGCGTGAGCCTCGAACTGGGCGGCAAGTCGCCCAACATCGTGTTCGCAGACGCGAATCTCGACGACGCCGTCAACGGCGCGGTCGCCGGCATCTTCGCGGCCACCGGGCAGACCTGCATCGCCGGCTCGCGCCTGCTGCTGCAGGATTCGATCTACGACGAATCCGTCGAACGCCTGCTCGATCTCGCCCGCACGGCCCGCATGGGCGATCCGATGTCGATGGACACCCAGGTCGGCCCCGTCACGACGCGCCCGCAGTACGACAAGGTGCTGCGCTACATCGACACCGCGCAGAACGAGGGCGCGCGGCTGCTGCTCGGCGGCCACGCGGGTACGCGGCCCGAATGCGGCAGCGGCTGGTTCGTCGAGCCGACCATCTTCGGCGACGTCGACAACGCCATGCGCATCGCCCAGGAGGAGGTGTTCGGCCCGGTGCTGTCGATCATCCGCTTTCGCGACGAGGACGACGCGCTGCGCATCGCCAACGACGTGCGCTTCGGCCTCGGTTCCGGCGTATGGACCGCCGATATCGCGCGTGCGTTCCGCGTCAGCGCGCAGTTGCAGGCCGGCACCGTGTGGGTCAACGCGTACCGGGCGGTGAGCTTCATGTCGCCGTTCGGCGGCTACAAGGACTCCGGGCTCGGGCGCGAAAACGGCGCACAGGCCATCCACGCCTATCTGCAGACCAAGAGCGTGTGGATCAACACAGGGGCGCCGAGCGCCAGTCCGTTCGTCATGCGCTAAAGATGCGCGCCAGCTGGCGAACCGCGTCCGCATCCATTCCATTCATCCACGAGGAGACATGAACACAACTGCGTCGCCAGCATCCGGCTGGCAGGAGAACATCTTCTCCATCCTGAAGAGCGGCAGCGTCCGCCAGGTCGCCTACGTGCCCGACGCCGGTCACTCGCACGTGATCGAGCGCGTGCAGCAAGACCCGCAGATGCGCGACATCGTGCTCACCACCGAAGAGGAAGGCGTCGCGCTGGTGAGCGGGGCGTGGCTCGGCGGACAGCGCGCCGTGCTGCTGATGCAGAGCAGCGGCGTGGGCAACTGCGTGAACCTGTTTTCGCTGCTGCAAAGCTGCCGCTTTCCGTTCCTGACACTGGTGACGATGCGCGGCGAGTACGCCGAGTTCAATCCGTGGCAATGCCCGATGGGCCAGGCGACGCAGGCCGCGCTCGAACTGATGGGCATCACCGTGCTGCGCGCCTCAACGCCGGAGGAGGCCGAAGATCTCGTATCGGCGGGCGTCGATGCCGCCTTCGAAGGCGGCCAGCAGGTCGCCGTGCTGCTGTCGCAGCGGCTCATCGGACGCAAGAAGTGGGAGCGCAAATGAACACGAAAACCTCCGCCAACATCGACCGCCGCGCGTTCGTCGCGCGCCTGCTCGCGCGCTGTCCCGACGCGCTGGTCGTCACGGGCCTCGGCTCGCCGACCTACGACGTATTCGCGTCGGGCGATTCGGACCGCTACTTTTACCTGTGGGGCGCGATGGGCGGCTCGACGTCGCTCGCGCTGGGGCTCGCGCTCGCGCAGCCGCAGCGGCCTGTCATCGCCATCACCGGAGACGGCGAACAGCTGATGGGCCTCGGCAGCCTCGCGACGCTGGGCGCGCAGCAGCCGGCCAACCTGACGCTCGTCGTGCTCGACAACGGTCACTTCGGCGAAACCGGCATGCAGCGCAGCCACACGAGCCTCGGCACGAAGCTCGCGCAGGTGGCGAGAGCGTGCGGCATCGAGCAGTCGGGCGAGATTCACGACATCGACGAGGTCGATGCGCTGGCCGCGCGGATCAACGCGCGCAGCGGGCCCGGCTTCGCCCAGGTCCACGTGAAGGCCGACGAGTTGCCGCGCGCCCTGCCATCGCGCGACGGCGTCTACGTGAAAAACCGCTTCCGGCAGGCGCTCGGGTTCGCGCCGCTTTGACCCACGGCCCGCCGCGTCGCCGACGCAACGGGCCCGCCCATCCCCTTCCTGTTTGCCCGTCGATGCCCATCTCGCCCGATCTCGAAGCGCAATACAACCTGCGCGCGCTACGCCCGGACTTCGAAGCCGGCATGCTGCAAGACTGGCTCGCCCGCTCGGACCGGTTCAGACGTTCGGGCGGCGGCTCGCTCGATCTCGCGTACGGCGGCGGCGAGCGCGACCGCCTCGACTACTTTCCCGCCGCCGCAGCCGATGCGCCGTTGCTGGTGTTCTTTCACGGCGGCTACTGGCAGCGCGGCGACAAGTCCGTGTACAGCTTCGTTGCCGAGCCGTTCGTGGCGGCGGGCATTTCGGTTGCGCTCGTGAATTACACGCTGTGCCCGGCGGTCCGCGTCGACGACATCGTTGCGCAGGCCCGGCGCGCGCTCGCCTGGCTCTGGCGGCACGCGGATGCGCTGGGATGCGCACGCACGCGCTGGATCGTGAGCGGGCACTCGGCGGGCGGCCATCTCGCCGCGCGGATGATGGCCACGCAGTGGCCCGCCGTGGGCGCGGACCTGCCGCCGCGACTCCTGGACGGCGCGATCCTGATCTCCGCGTTGTTCGACCTGGAGCCGCTGTGCGAGACGTCGATCAACGACGGGCTCCGCATGGACCGCGGCGAGGCGCGCGCGGCCAGCGCACTGGCCCATCCGCCAGCGAGCGACGCGCCGCAACTGATCGCCGTAGGCGGCGCGGAAACGGCGGCGTTTCACGAGCAGGCACGCGCCTACGAGACCGCATTCGGCGCGGCGCGATGCCCGATGCCGGGCTACACGGTCGAGGGCTGCGATCACTTCGACGTCGTGCAGGCGTTCGCCGACCCGCATCACGCGTTCTTCGATCTCGCCCGGCGGTTCGTCCATTCGGCCTCGCTGCCGGTTCATACGGCTTTCCACGACGGCGGCACGTGATCCGCGACGGCCGCGCCCCCCGGATTCGCGCCCCGACGCGCGCAAACCGCGCGACGCTCAGTCGTTCATGCCAAGCAGCCTGCTGATGTCCCTTCCCGGATCGGCATCGGGTCCGTATGAGAAGTCGCCGCGCTGCTGGCGCTGCACCAGTTGTTCCATCTGAAACCGGTAACGCGTGCCCGGCGTGTCGAAGCGCGAGTGCAGGTCCGCTCGCTCGTCGGGATCGAAATAGCGTTCGTTCTGGGGCCGCACGACCGAATTGTCCTGAGGCTGGATCACGAACGCGATGCGCGGCATCACGTAGCGCAGCGGCACCGGTGCCGCCGTGGTGTTGAACGTGACGTCGCAGCGCGAGCGATGCCGGCCCACCGGCAGGAACGGCTGCAGGTTCGGCACGTCGTAGCCGGGCCGGAAACGCGGATACGAAATGCAAACGTTGCTGCGCAGGTGCACATGCAGCACGGCGCGAAAGTCCTGATACTTCGCGCGCACCCCGCCGACCCAGCGCATGATCGGCGCAACCGACTTCCGCGTGACGATGCGCGTGCGCGTCACCGTCTCCGAAGTCCATTCCACTTCGACGACATCGGATTCGGATATCCCGTCGCCGATCGTGCCGGCGTGCAGAAAGTCGGCGTGCGTGAGATCGAGCAGATTCTCGACCGAGAGCGCCGACGTCGCGTCGAAGCGCACCGTGCGCTGCGTATAGCCAGGCAGGCTGCCGTCGAGCGGCAGAAACGGAATGTGCGGAAGCAGCGAGACATCCGCGCAATCGGGATTGCCGTACCACGCCCAGACGTAGCCGTAGCGTTCGACCACGGGATAGAACCCCGACCCGCCGGTGAACGCGCTCGCGCGGGCACGCGCCGGCTGCGGCGTGTCCGGGCGGAACTCCGATGCGACCGGCTTGCCGTCGTCGCGCCACAGGTAATACGGCTGCGAGTGGATGATGCGGCGAATCGGCCGCTGCGTCACGTCGCGGCTGTGCGACACCGGAAACCACGTGTCGCGCAGATCGTAGTTGACCGGCGTCCAGTCGCGTCGGCCGGTCTTGCGCGGCGCGGCGCCGCCCGGTTCGTCGGCATTCCGGGTGGGGGCCGAAACGCTGCTGTCGAGCACGGTGTTCATGGCGATCCTCCTTGTCGATTGGTGTGCGATCGGTGCGCGATTGATGCTCGATTGATGCGCTTTCGGCCGGCAACGCCGTGCCGCGCGTTCACGCGATGGACGCAATCCCGGCGCGCGCGGCGGCCAGATCGCGCGAAGGCGCAACGAGCAGCGCGGCCAGCGCCGCGCCGTCGATCTGCTCGCGGATCCTGAACGGCGCGCGCCCCGTCGCGCGTGCAATCTGCCAGCGCAGCGGCGCACCGGCCACGCGAGTGTCGTGCCGGAAACCGCGCCAGCAGAGGCTCGTCGTTCCGCGCCGGTTCGCGCTGCTCGCAACGAACACCGTGACGAGCGGCATCTCGTCGGCATCGAGCAGGCCGACGAGCGCGGCGCCGCCCGCGAGCGACACGGAGGTCCGCACGATCAGCGGATGATCGGTCACGAACGCAGGCGGCAACATGCGCGTTTTCCAGACCGCGCCGCGATCGACCGTCAGCCATCCGTCCTCGGTCCGCGCATCGCCGAGAAAGAAGTCGGTCATGCGGACGCCGTCGAAGGACACGAGGCAGTCGGGCCCGTCGAGCATGGCGTCGAGATAGTCGTGCGCGGCGACGTTCACGATCGACGCCCCTGTGTGCTCTTCGCCGTGCGGGCGGTAGAACGAGCCCGGCAATGGGGCGTCGTCCGGCTCGCCGTCGCCGAGCCAGACGTGCACGAAGCCGCTCGCCTCCGCCACCCGATAGCTGCGCGCCCCGTAGCGCGGCGGCACCCGCTCGTCGGCGCTCAGGTTGGGGATGGCGGCGCAGGCCCCCGTCTTGCCGTCGAAGGTCCAGCCGTGATAGCCGCACTGCAGGCCCTTCGGCGTGACCTTGCCGAGCGCGAGCGGCACGCGCCGGTGCGGACAGCGATCCTCCAGCGCACAGACTGCGCCCGACGCGTCGCGAAACAGCACGAGCGCTTCGCCGTTGCAGACGACCGCGAGCGGCCGGCTGGCATCGACGGATTCCGAAAGTGCCGCGGCCCACCAGCTACCGGTCGCCATTCGTGTCTCCCATTCTTCTCATGATGTGAACGGTGTCGCGCTGCCCGCGCTCATGCCCTCATGCCGCGACCGGCTCGTGCGCGTCGAGCTTCAACAGCTTGCGCGCGTTGCCGCTGCGGATCTTCTCGCGCTCGTCGTCACTGAGGCCCAGCCCCTCGGTCAGGTCTCCGTGCTCGTAGGCGCCGCCGAAGTTCGTGCCGTAGACGAGGTTGTCGACGCCGACCACCTCGACCACGCCGCGCCGCAGACCGGGCGCGTGCACGTCGAGATCGAAATAGAAGTTCGGCAGGTAT
>Ga0164242_10000467_pt1 | contig 48605 bp, 55 predicted proteins | sample OricomgcompostMG_FD_108783 | JGI IMG/M metagenome (GOLD analysis project Ga0164242, IMG submission 108783) | Miracle-Growth compost microbial communities from Emeryville, California, USA - Original compost - Miracle growth compost (MG) ... | reverse complement strand
TTGTTGAGGACGAGAGATACGGGTGTTGTTGGTTATGGCTACCAGAGGGACTAACTGTACGCGTGCGTTCGCAGCTACCTCATCCGTGCAGAGATGGTTGGACTCCACGAGGCCGATGCATCGTACCAGGTGAACCCTATGCGGGGAGCCCAGTTTTACCCCAACTGCGTCCAGATTGAAGTTGTCGGCAACGGTACCGTGGAGCTCCCGTCCGGTGTGTCGTTCCCAGGAGCGTACAAGTACTCCGACCCCGGTGTTGTGTACGATGTAAGTGGGAGGTCATGAAGTCTCTCCATTATCGTGCGGGACCAGGCTTGCTTACACAGGACGCACTTGATAGGTTTACTGCTCTACGAAGACTACAACCACGGCTCCGTGTACCACGACGTACCAGATTCCAGGTACGGATATGACCCTTCCGGGGACTTGGGGGTTTTACTCTACTCCAATGCTGACACTTCCAATTCTAGGCCCAACAGTATGGTCAGGGGCTTGGGCCGAAACAACCGAGGTAGAGCTTGGTCCTGTCTCGGGGGACACGACGGCCCCAATATGGAGTAGCTGGATTGAGAAGTCGATAGTCACATCAGCAACCATTGTCGGTAACTCGGCCAAGGTTGTAGCCACGTCGAGCTACGTGGCGACGTGGCCGACTACGTATGTGACCCCCACACCACAAGCATGAATGAGGTAGCGTTAGGGATTGCCACAAGGCACGAAGATGTTAGAATTGGGTATTATAGCATTGATGGAGTTGGGTATCTGAACCTGTTATCTGAGCCTGTCTGTCTGCCACCCTCCATACCCGCTACCCCACCTGCTTGCCCCTTTATCTGTATGCGTGTCTGCCTGTCTACCTGTCTCTGGAAATGATTAATATTTATGCATTCGTGACCGCGGGGTGTGGGGTGTGGGATTTAAAGGTTGAATGACCAAGAGGCACCTACCCGGAATTATCCTTAAACACTTGGTGGAATATGCTCCAAGGGGAATAGGGTTAGGAAGAGGCCCATCAATTATTCGGTGGTCTTCCAGGACAGGTACTTGAACTCGACCTTCGGGAACATCGCCTCTCTCGGCCTCTCCAAGTTTGGCGCCTCTCTGACCGTGAGTTCTAGTTGAAGCAGCAACATCATTTCCCTCGTGTGGTACCAGAAGTACGGATCAAACCTGTCGGTTTCGTAGTAGACGCGATTCCCTTCGTGGAAAACTTAGAGCGACTTCTTCCACCCCCGGGTGCTTGGATGGGGGATTCCTGGGATAACGAGGTAGCAGACCTCCATAGCGGTAAACCGCTGGAGCGCCCACTGGGCGAGGCAGCAGACGTGCATCAAAGGTTCTAGGCCAAACATGGAATCTGGCTGTAGGATGCCGTAATTGTCCGGATCGTTTCGACCGGTGAGGCGCTGGCCGAAGCGAGTGCACCAATTGCACGTCTTTGCGTTTAGCAGGGCACTGGACCTCGGGGGTTCCACGCCTCTGGATACAGTATGCCGACATGACGAAGACGGGCTGGGTTGATTACGAGGCGGTGCGGGGACCAGGTGAATGTGTTTAGGCAGGCGCCCAAGCCGCCGGAGGTGTCTGAGCAAATCGAAGATATAGAGGTCGCTTTCGCGGAAGGGAACGGGAAGGTAGAGGCGTTCCCCCATGAGAGTGGGTTCATCCGCTCCAGTGAGCGGGGTTTCAGTTGGCTCTGGGCGAGGTTGACTCCCCACAGGAGGATTGACGAAGTTTTGACGGTTGTTTAAGACGTCGTTGTAATTCTCTGTCAGCAAGGACATATTCCTGTGGAGGACACTAGGGGAGTCCTCGAGCTCTTGGAGGGCGATAACTCGGGAGAGACGGCACACTCGGACGATGGACCACCATGTCTCAAATTCCGAGAGAGGTGACTGGGATCCCAACTCAGCCTAGGCCACATTGGCTGGCTCGGCGGAGGGTGATAAACCATCGGCGGCGGGAAGTGGGTTCTCGGCGAGCGGGTGGGTTGCGGATCTTGGGGGGACAACGACTTGTAGCGATCTCCGCAATTTCTCTGCGTTTCTGAATATCTCTCTTCCTAATGTCGCGGATATTTCGTCCACCATTATGCGCGTTTTGTCTGCCACACCCGTCGTGCCTGTCTCGCCCATATCGCCTTGTTTCCTCCCTGGAAGTTTATTGCCTTCCAAGAGAAGACTGCGCAACTCGACATTGTATGCCCTGGGTGAGTGGAGAGCATACTTCCAGATCTGCTCTTGGGTCTCAAGGGCTAGTCGAAGAAGTGTGCCATGTTCGAGTGATGGGGTGGTTGCTTTGTGGGGATGAAGATTGCTATCACACCTGGAGATGGACGCGTCGATATGAGGATATTCGGAATAAGAAAGTGATGAGGAGGTGGGTGAAGGGTGTACCGCCAGCAGAATGTGGCGAGGGAGGTTAATCTGGGGTGTAAAGAATGGGAAATCAGTGCAAAGGCCTTGCGCTGATAAAAGTATCTCGAATTTGCTACACGAGCAAGGTTTCAAAGGGAACACCTCGTCAGGCGCGGTGAAACCCCGTGGGTCGCTGCAGTGAGGGCAGAGTTTTCCGCAATAATTGTTGCACAAGTGGTCGAACGTGTGGGTTTTCCCTCGTGTATGCGGAAGGTAGGGAGAAGGGGCTGCGAGAGGTGCCCCTGGAGTGGTGGTGAGGGTAGGTCTAGGGCAAGCACGTGTTGATACAGGGCCGGCTTGTTCTCACGATAAAGGGGGTGGCATCTGGAAGAGGGTACACTTTGTCTTTTCTAGTTCTTTGTAGGCAATCCCAAAACCTGTTTTAGACCTGCTCGGATCCCACATTCAATAAAATTCCTTGCTAACCGTACAATAGCTGAACCAAAGAGGCTCACTTATGCCAGTTGTCCAAGGGCGCCTCATCCTTGATCTCCTCCCATATCTCATCGATCGCCTTGACAGAATCCTCGCTCAGGGGCCCCTTGGCAACCCAGCCAACAACCTGAGCCACCTGCTCCAACCGACTAGCCCCGATGGCGACCTTGTCTCCCAGCTCCGGATTCAGGGCGCTATTCCACGCAATCCACCGGTACCCCAGCTCGGCCGGGCACTCGCAGCCAGCCTTGTCAGCGACGCTGCCCCATTTCCCCAGAGCACCGACCAGTTTCGGCTTCTCGCTGTACATACCCTGGTACGGCGCGAAACTCCTCGGCCCGGACTTTGCAAACCGCCCGCCCTCTTCGCCGAAAAGCTCCTCGGCCGTCCGTCGGGCTAGAAATCCGCCTGCTAGCGGCGAGTAGGCATAGAAGGCGATTCCCAAACGGCGCAGCGTGGGCAGGAGCTCAGTCTCAGCACGGCGCGCGAATGCACTGTAGTTGCCCTGGAACACCGTCGGAAGAACCCAGCCGTTGGCAGAACAAATGGTGTGCGCAGACTCAACGTCAGCAGCGGTGAAGTTGCTCATTCCGAGGCGGGCGAAGACGCCCTCAGCGTGTAGCTTGTTGACCACAGAGAGGGTTTCCTCGAGCGGGTGCTTGCCCGTCTCGTCCGGCCCATGCAGGTAGAAGACGTCAAGCTTCTTGACTCCGAGTAATGTAAGGCTTCGGCGGGCATCGGAGGCAAGTTTGGTCGGCTCCAGGGAGCCAGGAATCCAGCCGCCAGGTGTCTTGGAGTCAAGCGTGAAACCTAGCGCAGCTGCTCCTGCGGCGCCCAGCACGGTTTCACTGTCGCCATAAAGTTGGGCTGTATCGATAGTGGTAATGCCAGCCTTGCGGGCGGCGGACAGGAGTTCAGCCACGGTCTCGGGCGTAGAAAAGGGGCCCCGGCTATGAACCGAGGTGGTCCCAAGGACGAGGGGGGTTGGTGATTTGGACGCCATTGGGGTGATAAGATAAACTGGGGGGTCGAGGGATGGTGTCAATTGGATGAATTGGTGTAGATGGACGACGCGAAAGGAAAAAGAGGGAGGAGAACACACAGGCGAGATACTTATTTCATTCAAGTGAACCTGTCTCCTCCCATCCTATCGGGGATACCTGTGGGTTGAACGGCGGACTTAAGTTCCGCCATTGCACACGGCCGACTAGTCGTGGTTAGCGAGGGTGTTTAGTTGGGGCTCAACTCCATCTCCAACTAGTAACACCCGGCAGTTGTGAAGATGGGGAAATCATAAAAAAAAAGGCACTCCATTTCAGCCACCACAGCCACAGGGGGGCCTATGAGCGGCGATCACAATGACGATATTTTGGCTCACTCTTCGCTGCGACACTTCATTTCCTCAGAGGCTGGCCATAAAAGATACAAGGTAACGACTGTTTATAGTGCTTCAAGTCACGTAGCAGGCACTCCAGTCCGCAACAATCTAACAACACGCCTTCAACTATTTGACAGAAATTCTTACTGAGAACCGATGAAAAAGGGATGACCCTTTACAAAACTACCAAATCCCTTGACCAAACGACGAACACGACAAACAATAAACCATTTCAAGCCTTGAAAGCTCTCCCTGCTGCCCTAGCACTCTACCATCTGACGCAGTAATGTGCAATCTAAGCCTGGTTTGTGGGCTTGATGTCCCGCAGGGTGAGGACGACCTTGTCGGTCCTCTTGTCGGTGGCATCGTTCCAGTTCAGAGTCCAAACGCCGTCAGTCCCCGATGGCAGGGCGTACCACAGCGACTCCACGCCGGTGGCGTTGTTGTCTACGAAGATGAAGGCGCCGAATTGAGTGAAGCCCGTAGTTTGGACGTTGGCAGTAGAGTTCCTGGAGTCAATGAAGGCAACCTCATGGGACGAGGACGCCGGAGCTGGAATGGCAAAGGTCAAGTTGGACCAAGGTGGCTGCTTTGAATCCGTAGTAGTGTTGGGCTGTGCGGTCCAGGTACTCCCACTAGGGTCAACTGCGTAGCTGTTAAGAGTCTGCCACCTTGCCATTGTTTTATGGGTTCACAATAGACTTACAGAGTGCAGGAGCCGCGTCGGAGTTGTTAAGGAGTGTATGGTCGCCGAGGTATGCCGTGCCTAAGAGACGGTAATAGTCAGTGACACTGCTCGCTTGTGACGCCTAAGTCGAAATATAAGTGTTAGGTGGTTAGACTCACCACCTGAGGTAAAGATGGGCAGTCCTCCAATGCCTTCTCCAAAAGCGTAGATCAGGAATGTAGAGCGATCGTCTGCCCGACGGGATTTCGTGGCACCCGCGGCTATCAGAGAGGCCTGGGAGAGCAGGAAGAGAGTGGAGAACTGCATGGCTGATGCTAGACGAGTTGATGTTGGGGTAAGACGAAGTAGTAAGTAAGATGAAGTGGTAGGCAAGACCAAGGGGTAGGCAAGACGAAGTGGCAGATGGTAGACAAGAGGCAGACAAGAAGAAAAGAGTGTATGGGGTTGGGGAACGAGAGGATGGCTCAAGACTGTCTAACTTGTGGGATGCAGAGAACCGATGGCTTATACTAGTCGAGATGCTGACGGCAAGCTACGACTACGGACTTTGAAACCTATGCATGATTTATGTCTTCGCCTCCCTACAAGGCACCACGTACATCTCCCGAAATTAGAAGCGGGGGTGGCTTCTCTGCTCGTCCCATTTCCTGGTTTCTACACGTGGGAGACGGGAACGAGCGCTCGTGATCGGGATGTGGCGGAATGCCATCCTACCCAGAGAAAGCTTCTCGAAGGAGTGGATTACGCCGCTCACGTCAATGCGAGCCGCGTCGCCATCACAGCGACTATTGCCAACCCCTGCATAAATTAGTAGGCGAATGGGAGGACCGTTCGTTTTGGGCAGACACGCCGTAAGCGAAAAAGGAATCAAGAAGCTTGGTTTTGTTTCGAAACCCATTTTTAGAAACATTTTGTCGTCGTCAGCCTAGGAAGACTCTGGTGGTGATCGGCATTGAACGTCAATGCGGCTACCACGTCGGCTGGCGTGGAGACCCTAACCCGGCGAATTTGCGCCGCTGGCGGCGGGACAAGCCGTGGGGGCCCCTGTTAGGGCTTGACGCAAAGCTTAAGGATCCTCCAAACCGGGTAGTTCTCCGATGATCAACTCCACATCGCCCCGAGAAGAGAGTAAGCTGCGCATGGCCGGCCAGGGGTACGCAATCCTGTTGGCTCCTGTAGGCTCGTGATATTGGATCCACCAAACCAAAGATGCCCCCGAGCCGGTAAGTGGAAATTTACGGACGACGGCATGAACCACACGCCACCTCCTATCCTTCCCGTCTCCTCGTGCTGCTCACGCTAACCCGACCCGATATCAGGTATTGGACAGCTTTGGAATACCTTCAACCCGCCTGCGGCGGCAATGCGTAATCCCATCGGGCTGAGGCTAGCTGATGCCTAGTAGGAACGGGCGGAGAGGGGAGGGGGGGGAGAGAGGCTAACAAGCGGCCTGTGCAACGGAACATGGCAATGCAACCGTCCCTAACCTCGACGAGTTCGACGCAAGCCGTCGTTGCTCCCCGGACATGGCTCGCATTGCGACCGGTCGCGTGAGGAGTCCACTCCCACGTCAACCACTCAAGCCGTTTGTCTCAGTCGGGCGGCCAAGACTGGTGGAGGAAGAAGGATAAAAGACAGAGGGGCCCAGCATCATGTTCAACTCTAGCCTCACTCTCAACAACACGCTCGCCAGCATCCCCTTGGCATCTCTCCATCTTCACACCACGCTTGCCAGCATCCCTCGTTCCTGTGCTAGCAGCAGTCCTTCTTTTTGCAAGCTTCACAGTCACTCCTTTCACCAGGCTATCAACGCTTGCCCCTATCCCCATTACCTACCACCACCACCACCACCATGTTTCGGGCATTGGTTAGCCTAAGTGCCCTGGCTGGCTTGGCCGCCGCCCTCCCTTCGTTCCCTCAGGCAAACCTCCAACCTCGTGCCCCTTGTGCCGGTAATACGGCCACTACGAGGGGCCAATGGTGTGACTACTCCATTGATACCGACTACCAGGAGGTTGTCCCCGATACGGGTCACGTCGCCGAGCATTGGCTCGAGTTGACCGATGTGACAATTTCCCCTGACGGGTTCGCACGTCCCGCCATTGCCATGAATGGCACAATCCCAGGCCCGACTATCTACGCAGACTGGGGAGATACCGTCGTGATCCATGTCAAGAACTCACTCACAACGTCCCTCAATGGTTCGACCATCCACTTCCACGGTATCCGCCAGAACTATACCAACCAGAACGACGGAGTTGCTGCCATCACGCAGTGCCCCGTCGCCGTGGGGCAGACTACCACTTACACTTGGAGAGCAACCCAATACGGCTCCACATGGTACCACTCCCACTTCGGCCTCCAGGCCTGGGAAGGCGTATCTGGTGGCATCGTCATCAATGGCCCTGCTACTGCCAACTATACCGAAGACGCCGGTATCATCATGCTGAGCGACTGGAGCCACTCGACGGTGGATGAACTCTACGAGGCTGCTCAAACAATCGGGCCTCCCGAGTTGGAGAACGCGCTCATCAACGGAACCAACGTTTTCGACGACGGCACCAACCCAGTGACCGGCTCCAGGTTTACCTTGGGCTTTAAGTCCGAAAACTCTTACCGACTGAGATTTGTCAACGGCGCCATTGACACTCACTTCAAGGTCTCGATTGACAATCACACGATGAAAGTTATCTCGGCCGACTTGATCCCTGTAACGCCTTACACTACCACTTATGTGAATGTCGGAATTGGTAAAGTACCCCGCTTCCGCCTATAGCTCCCAGATATGGACATGATGCTAACTAGCCTCTGCTCGGAATAGGTCAACGAATTGACGTTGTCGTAACAGCCGACCAAGCCGCCGTCGCGGACAACTTCTGGATTCGCGCTGAGCCTCAAGCCGCTTGTTCTGATATCAAGTTCGCGGACAACGTCAAGGGAATCATCTACTACGGCGACAGCGCGGGAACTCCCACCACTTCGGCTCACGGCGACTACCTTGACGGGTGCGATGATGAGGCGCCCAACCTATCCCCGTACATCAAGAAGGACGTTGACTCCGCAAGTTACTCTTCTCTAGAGGTGGCCAGCGTCGCGAAGAACGCCGCAGGTCTCTTCAAATGGTCACTCAACTCCACTAGCATGCTCGTCGACTGGAAGGACCCGGTCCTCACTCAGGTCTATGGTGGCGCCACCTCCTTTGACCAAGACGACGCTGTCTTCCAGATACCTGACGCGGAGAAGTGGGTATACTTCGTCGTCGAGACCAGTGTCGGCTCTCATCCCATTCACCTCCACGGCCACGACTTCTACATTTTGGCCCAGGCAACCGGAACCTACTCAGACGGGGTTACTCTCAACACGACCAACCCGCCTCGCAGGGACACGGCTATGTTGCCCGCCCGGGGATACGTCGTCATAGCCTTCAAGACCGACAACCCTGGCATATGGCTCATGCACTGCCACATTGGGTGGCACACGTCTATGGGTTTTGCGGTACAGTTCCTCGAGAGAGCCGCTGAGGTTCCCGCGCTAGTGGATAGCGACAGGATGAACCAGGAGTGTGATGCCTGGTCGGCATGGGCGGAGGAGAATAACATTGTCCAGGAAGATTCCGGTATTTGAGGTGTCAAGAAGTGACTTGACCTCTCTTTGTATCCGGAGTCTCTGTAGCGCTGGGTTGTGGTTTTGGTCTCTGCTGCGCTGGGTTTACGTGTGGTTTGCATGCTTTCACCTCCATGTTTTTGCACATCTTGGGTAGGGACTAGTTTTGTTAGTTGGACTTGGAAATTTACAACTGTTCTTTTTGATGAGTTGCGTTCTAACACCGTCGTGGATTGATGAGCTCGACGCGACCACGAGCAATCGCCGGCCTGTGGGGTTTATCTGATATCACCCAATCGGGCGTCGTCTACCCGAGTAGCACATTGCTCGACCGAGTCAGGGGTATCGTCGTGGAATTTTGTATACCAAACGCGACCATCTTACGTGACAGGTAGTGTATTTGTTTACTCGCTAAGGTGCCAAGGAATCATTGGGGATTTGGCGAATTGCAATAGATAAGCCCGGTAATAAGGCCCTTAATTAGCAGGGGCTTCTGTAGGGAAGGCGTTGCTGGTTTGTAGAACGTCTTGGCTTAGACCGTAGATCACAGGCGTGCCGAGCCCTCACACTCCTCTCCGCTTCGATACCTTTTTCCAAAGTTTAGATAATAAATAGTATCTGGTTATTATTATACGTATGCCACCACATTAAGAAGCTTGCTCTGGCAGGAAACTAACCTTTCATCTGAGGCCGTAGTAGCGTTGCGGTTGTGAGTGCTTGCGAGACATGCTCTTCCCAGATCATAACTTATCCACCCCATGCAAAACTGATTCCTAATATTTTCCAGTGCATGCGAGTTGCAAAAGCTCGTAACAGATTTTATAAATAGCAGAACATTGCAACAATAGCGACTGCTGCTCCCTCTTGAATGATCGATCTGTCTCGTCTGTTCCTCTAGTACAAACCTCGCTACCGTTAGGCTAACCAAAGGCGAACAGATCAATAGTGCAGATGCCGCCTTATGAATGTCCTTAGACGTTTGTTTACCCGAGACTTTCATGTTGGACTTCAGGGTCTAAAGTTTGGAGGTCGCGCTTGGCTACCAGCGACTGTCGTTTATGGAAGAACTCGGTGATAAGTCGCTTCGTTTCCTCGAGTGAAACCGGGGCCTTTTCGTCAGATAATTTAAGTTGTTTGACCTTCTCGGTTTCATGTTTGAGTTGGTCGTAGGATCGCAGACTGTCTTCCATAATTGCCAATTTCTTTAGAAGGTTGAGGCTTCGGTCGAGTTGATGACAGGACTCATAGGATACAGAGGTTGAAACTTTTAGTAGCTAGTCAGCTATGTATTGGTTTCTTTTTACGCGGTACCTGGTTATGCTCCTACGATTTGGTACGAGTTGAAACGGGTTTTGGGGTAATAAATATTTATGACTTAGAAAGAGAAGTTGAAAGTTGCCAAAAACGTGTGTCAACGGAGAGCAGCACGGACGATGCGGCGGTATATGTAGTAATTTTCAAGAATCTTATTTCTTCCTCGGACGTCGCAGAAAAATCTTATACGAGATATTCCTGCAGATGCGGATACTTGCTGGGAAAGTTTAGGTCATCCCAACGATTTCCCAGCTCGATACGAACATCCTCCTTGCCTACCTAGGTAGCTATTAGGGGGTTAGGTGTGGGCCAGAGATTATTGCATTTCCGTTTTCTCAGAGTACTATCGAACTGTCAACATTTCGATTTCATAAACCAGAAGTTGTCACTTGCAGCCCGGTATGGCGCATTTACATGTGATTGGCCGAGCACTTCAATGGGGTTTATGAACAAAGACAATGGTTTAGCCTCGGAAAAGCCTCGTTGTTCTTGAAGTTTGACTATGGCATTCTGACAGGTTTGGGCGACATTTCTGTCAAACAAAGTACCTGAGCGAGCATTTCCTAGTCTACTGGGACAAAGAACCTTCATCTCTTCTTCCCGTATAAATGAGGCGCTGGCTTCCGTTTGTATTTGGAGCTTACTTGGCAAACTCTGGAGCAACAGCTTCACGCTTTCAATCTCATTTACTGTTTTCTTTTTGGTCTTTACGCGTTGGAGACGCTGATGTCACTGCAGCAGACACTGGTAAGTAACTACCCCTAGGACGTTAACGCTTCACTAGGCAATAAGATGGATCGTTCACTCGACGAGAAACGATCTTCTACTCGATCGAGCTCAGTTACCTCGCGTGGAATTGGAAAGGGGGGGCCAACGCTCTCCAAAATTTCCAGGAAGTTACGAAACCTGAAGCTAAAGTTCAGCGGAAAAGGAACTGGGCATGAAGAAGACGGTGATCCCCGGGAGCACCTAGTCTGGTTTGAAAAAGGTCTGGAGGAGGAGGTTGCGACTGACATGGCTCCCCATCCGCCGCACCCCTTGGCCCCTACCAATAACACGCCCTCTGGCCTGGCCAGGTCAACCCCAGCTCCTGGTAAACCTGGACTCGCCATTGACACAGAGTTCGCGCGCTACGGGATGACCTCCTGCCGCGCATCCCAGACCTCGTCCCAGTCTCCAACGCAGGAACAGCCGTTTGACCTCAACGAATGGCTCCAGAGACCGCCGACCCCGGTGCCTGCTGCGGAACCGACGAAAACGATGCCGTCCGGTAGCACCGTGTTCGACGCAACAATTAAGAAGGGGATCCGGAGATTGCCAGAGCAGGAGGTACCGTACGGAACCCCCTGGATCGATCGAGCCATGGCCGTGCCGGTGGAGGCCGGTAGAGAGGTGTTGCTTAATCGCTGGGAGTTGCCGCGTGAGGAGGTCGCGGAGGCGTCGCCGCTGGAGCCGGAGTCGCCGCCGCTGGGGCCGGACTTTGCCCGGAAATTTCCCTAGGGAAGATGGGGTGATGTTGGGCGTGGGATGCCGAAAAGGTGACGGACGTTGGACGGTCGGGGAGTTAGATAGAGTAATTAAATGTAACGAGCTGAACTACACATTGGATCATGTGAGTGTGATTGAAAGTAAAATGCAACCCATAATTGGCGCTGTGTGCTCCAGAGCGTCAAAGGATAATCCTGCGGGGGACTTTAGTTTGTTGGCTTACCGGGTACGAAGAGAACGCGATCTGAAACCCCTGTTATTGCTGTTTAAAACCCAAAACGAGCATTCCACTACCGGTACACTCGCAATTAGTGGTGGACGAAATAATGAAGCTTCCGGCGAGCGAAATCCAAGAATGTACGTCCGTACAGACTAAAGCTAGTGCACTCCCTGAGGCAGGGGTTGCAAGACTAGGCGGAAAAGGAGATACGGCAGTAACGTTGTTTGCCCTGAGCCGTTTCGTTATTGGAGGACGAAGGCAGGGCTTCAATTGAAGAGGGTCGAATCCGCACGGATCCTTACCGTACCGTACCTACCTGGGAGCGAGCTGTAACAACGAGCGCGGCGCAATCTTCTGCTTGAGGTCTTCAATTTATAGGATCTACAACGTCAAGAGGAGAAGGGAAGGCCGGTGCAGGCCTGTTTATGCATCTGCGGTCTGCTTCTCGGTAGAAAACAGCCATCCCAAGATCCACGTCATCGGGATATGACTGCCCCCCCCCGGCGAGATTGCGCACCGACACGGCAATTGACGGGATGGGATGCTTCCCCACAGCTCGAACCGGCCCGTTAGCCTGAATTAGGAAGGTTTGCAGGTCGCTTGGCGCTGGGGGGCTTGGGGGCGTCCGCCATCCGCCCGCCCAAGCTTTTTGCCAAGCAGCCACATGGTTGCACCCGACATGCGGCACCTGATAAAGGGTTGTTCCAACGTTACCACGTCCCCAGGATTGCTGGGAGGGGCATGCACGAATGGGAAACCTTTAAACTTCTTACCCCATGTAAATTATGTCCGGTCGAACTGGGGCGAAGGATGGCTCGAGGTGAGGGGAAGATAAGAATAAAAGAATGAAAGTGTCATGCTCTCGCCCTCCTCTCGAGCGATTGCATCCCCGATGCAAACACGACTCCCAGGCCTCGACTGACTCGACAGTCCTGCGCCGTTCTATAGCCCACTGCGAATTCCCACATTGAACTTCGAGTCAATATAACTTTATAGACCCTCGCCGACAACAGAGTCTCGCGACGCCCAAAAAAAGCACATACGATGGGCGCCGAACCTGAGCTTCACGAAAAGGCCAAGGCCGATGGAGTCGACGAGACCGCCCTGGCCGAGGCGATCCGATATGAGCACAGTCTAGGCTTCACGGAAGCGGTTCGACAGTACCCGGCGGCCATTGGCTGGTCGGCCTTTGTGTCTATCGGCGTCATCATGCTGGCCTTCGACCCACAGCTTCTGGGCAACCTGTACGCGACACCGCAGTTCCAGCGCGATTTCGGATATGAGTTCAATGGCGAGGTGAGCTTCTCTTGACGCATACTAGGCACTTTGGTGGTTTGCTAACGGGGTCGAAACGTATAGTTTATCATCAGCGCGCCCTGGCAGACGGGCTTGTCAATGGGCAACCCTGTCGGGCAGGTGGTTGGGGCCTTGGTGGCGGGGTACCCGATGGACCTGTTCGGGCGAAAGCGCACGTTCGCGGCGTGCGTGGTGATGACGGGCGCACTTATCTTCATCCAGTTCTTTGCGCGGTCGCTATCCGTATTGTTGGTTGGCGAGCTACTCGGCGGTCTCGTGCTCGGCTGCTATGTCGTCATCGCGCCGGCGTACGCGTCCGAGGTCTGCCCTATGGCCATACGCGGCCATCTAACTAGTTACGTCAACCTGTGCTTCGTCATGGGCCAGCTCCTCGGCAACGGCGTCACGGCTGGCACCAGCCAGCTGGACAGCCACTGGGCCTACTCGATCCCCTTCGCGTTACAGTGGTTCTGGGTTGCCGTCATCATCCCGGGAAGCTTCTGGGTGCCCGAGAGCCCCTGGTGGCTAGTACGGCGCGGCAGGATGGAAGAAGCCGAAAATGCCCTGCGCCGGCTGGCGTCACCGAGGGTTAACGTCGCGGCTACGCTGGCCGTGATTGTCGAAACGGACCGCTTGGAGCTGGAGCTGGAGATGGGAAGCACATATTGGGATTGCTTCCGCGGCGAAAACTTGCGGCGTACTGAGATCTCGGTCGGAGTCTACTGCACACAAGTGCTGAGCGGTATCTACCTGATCAACTACGGAACGTACTTCTTCCATCTCGCGGGGTTACCTACGCAGAAGGCGTTTTACATGGGGATTGGGTTCCTAGGTGAGCATAAACACCCTCATAATTGTTGTGGGTAGGGGTCAGACTTGCTAATAATCATGTTTTCTGCCCCCTAGCTGTCGGATTCGTCGGCACCATCGTGTCGTGGTTCCTCCTCGTCCGCTTCGGGCGCCGTACGATCTACAACACCGGCCTAGCATCCCTCGTCATCTTGATGTTCATTATTGGCATCTTAGACTGCATCCCTGGACGACCGTCGGGTGTGACATGGGCCGAATCGACACTCATGCTGGTTTGGAACTTTGCCTACGACCTGTCGGTCGGACCCATCTGTTTCGTCATCATCTCCGAGTCGAGTGCGACGAGAGTGCGGTCGAAGAGTATTGCAGTTGCGACAGCGGCTCAGGCTATCCTGGGTATCGCCATGACGGTTGCAATCCCCTACATGATCAACCCCGACCAGGCGAACATGCAGGGGAAGCTGGGATTCTTCTTCGGCGGGCTGGCAGCGCTGTGTTTCGCGTGGGCATATTTCCGTGTGCCCGAGACGATGGGACGGACGTACGAGGAGCTCGACATCCTGTTCGATAGGAAGGTTCCTGCGAGGATGTTCGGGGATTATGTTATTGATAGTGAGGTTGATGGAGGTCATTGATTCCTTGAAAGAGGACGTGTTTGGTCAAGCTTCACAGAGCTGCAGATAGCTAAGATAAAACGAGAATGCAATCTCAAATCAGCAATTACACCGCGTGATCTCATGGTCACTCCTTTCTAGGTAACCGGCATTGGGAGGGCCTGACATCGTTGTCTCTGATCGGCAGTCGTCAGAATCGCGGCGCCGTGCCCGAGGATCTCGGCTTTTTAACTGCAATAGGTCGGAGATCTGCATCTGCCCGGGCTTGGCAGGGCCGCAGGGCCCATGGATATGTCGGACCCTCTCGGATTACTCGGAAGATTCGTACTCGTTCGGAGTATTCCGTACACTTCGGGTTCTTCGTAATTAGGAACCTCCTATTGGCTGTGCAATACTCTCGGGACGGAACACAAATGACATGCTGAGTTCGCGTCGTCACCCTCAAGGGACCAAACCATGGCTATGAGAGAAATCCCTGCGCGGATCGGCCGCTTGGAGATAGATGACCGGGGAATCATCTCATGGTAAGAGAGAGTAATCTAAGGTTTCCGATAGAAGTTAAATACCCCTTCCGTTCTCCTCAACGACGGGAATGACAGGATTACCAATCCCTTTTTGTTATTCCAAAAGACCTCTTTTAAACCGAAATTCCTGACAGCGCCGCCAAAACGGTGGCCAGCAACGAGCAATTCATTATGTATCTCTCTACGCTTTCAGCGTTTTCCACTTTTCTGACCTTCGCGCTGGTCTTAGCCTGTCCAGGAACTGAGCAAGGCTTAGATTCCCACTGGGAGGCCCCAGGACCGGATGACTGTAGGGTTGTCGAAGATTCCGGGCTGCTCCCATGTCTAAATGTTAATGTGCCATAGATCGGGGTCCTTGCCCCATGATGAACACTTTGGCAAACCACGGATTCCTCCCCCACAATGGTAGAAACATCACAAAGGAAACCACAGTGTCTGCATTGTCCGCTGCACTCAACTTCAATACATCGTTGGCGAGCTTGATGTTCGACATGGCAATCATTGCGAACCCCGAGCCAAACTCTACATTCTTCACCCTGTATGATGTCCCAATCCCGCCGCCATGTGCTGGGTTCTCTCGTACGAGTCAATACTGACACTTGTTTTCTTAGTGACCAACTCAACCGACACAATGTCTTGGAACATGACGCGAGCCTAAGGTTAGTTCGCAGACCTGATTCTGGCCCGGGCTGATTTTGGTCTTCGTGTCGATTGTAGGAATGCTAACCCCTGAACGCACTAGTCGATCCGATGCTTTCTTCGGAAACAACCACGTTTTTAATCAAACGATCTTCGACGAGACGAGGGCATATTGGACCGACTCCATCATTGACGTAGATATGCTAGCCAACGGCAAGATAGCTCGCCAGATTGCCTCCAAGGCATTCAACCCCACCTACACATTCACCTCGACGACGGAGCAGTTCAGCCTCGGGGAGCTCGCCGCTCCGATTATTGCTTTTGGTGATATGCAATCCGGAACTGTTAACAGGACCTTAGTAGAGTACTTCTTCGGTAAGTCCAATTAACCAAGCGCGTAACGCGGACACACCTGGTTCCTGTTTAACGATATATCATAGAGCATGAACGTCTCCCAGTTGATCTAGGGTGGGCTAAGCAAGCAAATGTTGTAAATCAAGATGACGTTTTGAGGTTGTCACAAATGATAAGCGACGCCACTAGTCTGATGACCACTTCCGAGACAGCTCAAGCGGCTAGACGCGGGGACATGCACGCGGGATACGGGATCTAGGCTGGGCAAGTTGTGTCGCTCAAACCCGGAACGGCAACTTGAGGTCTTAGTATCTGGAAGCCCATGTCGCGAAGACAACATCGGCTTAGCCGCCTCCATGGTCGGGCATATGTACATTATTAAAGACGACGAGAGGATATGGAACAACTCGGGGTGTAGCAGCTCCCGAAGATGTAGTACTCGCCGACTTACTGGCAGGCCCTGGACTCCCAAATGTAAACGTCGACGCAAAAATGAGACTTACATGACCATATCAATCTAGGCGTCCAACTCAAGCGGATCTACCGTGGCCGCGCGTTGCCATATGCATTTTCCCAACTGTTTCGGGGTTCAGCGATTTCGTTGCTTCCTGAAGGGATTCATTCACTGCTTTCGCGCCCCTCTCGACCATCTCCATATCAAACGCTGCCATGACCCTCCCCCTCAGTTCAGTATCTCGGGAATCGCGCAATTGCAGCAGGACATCAACGTAATTGCTGGCGTCCACGATGGCATGCTGTAAGCCCTGGCCGCGGACTTCGCAATAGTATCAGCTAGGCGCTCAACGGGGGTGGGGTTGGTCAGTGACCGGGAGGCATACACGGTAACATGGGGTGAGCAGCATCCCCCACGAGTGTTACTCGCCCGGAATGGTTCTCCCAGGGGACAGGGACCCAGTACTTCATCTCGTCAATGTTGCATGGACTACCGTCGGGTGTCCAATCAATGGCAGACTTAATCGGCTCGCAGAGGCCACTGTTGTTGTCCTTGATGTAGCGGATGGCTTCCTCACCTTGGAGATTGACCGACGCTCCTTTCCAGATCTTCACCCAGAAAGTTGTCCAGGTTGATGTGTCCGTTGGATTGTCGACATACATAACTAAAATCCCATCAGCCATCAGCCATCACCTATCACACTAGGTAGTCTTGCAAGGATAGTGGAAACCCCACCTCCGCAAGCCCCCACAACCCCCGTACCCATCATGATAGCTGCTACCGGATGTGCCTTTGTAATGACGTTGGTTTTGGTTGTATCGCCATATCTCACAATGCCTGTGGCGAACATGAAGCCGGATAGGGCGGGTTGGCTTGTTTCGGGTCCCAGGAGCAATTCCCGCACCGTGGAGGAAGCGCCATCTGCCCCAAGAACATAGTCTACATTGCATGTCTGTCCATCTTCAAACTTGAGCTGTATCGTCTGGTCGGTTGAGGATAATTGGCTGAGCTTCTTCCCCCATTCGATCCCGAGACCCTCCGCGACCACTGCTCGCAGCTTCTGTCGGGAGATGCGCCTCGCCCCTGGAGTCGAGCTCTTGAACAGCAGGTCCCCCGTCAGGCCATTGAAGCAAGGCAGACTCTCCACGTCCTCGGTAAACTCGAGGTGAGGATTGCAAATAGCGCTGGGCAGGTTATTCAGCACATGGTCCGGGAGCAGCTTTGTGAGCTTCTCCATCCCCCAGTGGATAAGTATGCTCCAGTCTCGAGAACGGGCATCAATGCTGGTATCCTGCTCGTAGACGGTGACTTCAACGCCATTCTGGCTCAGAGTTAGTGTTGAAACACAGGCGCGAGAAGGACTTCGACTCTACACCTTTTGCAGGCCTTGCGCGGCGAGCAAGCCAGTCAACCCCGCACCGATAACCGCGATTTTTGGGTTGCGTGCTTCAAGACCACTCATACTGAACAAGTTCCGCGGAAGGAAAACGTAGGAGAACTTTCGATTGGCTATAGCAGTATGGAGATCGGGTAAACAAGTGACAGCACCGCCTCTCTAGACAAGTGGATTTCGGGTCATTACTAGGTGTTCGGTTGATAGAATTTATTCCTATCGGAGGGCTGTGTGTTACAGTGTCACGCAACCCTCCCCCCATCCCACACACATACTCACTAGCGTGACCTACCCCTAGCCTGCATACACACAGCCAGCCAACAACATAAGCTGGTCCACGCCAACGTCTTGACTATAATGCATTCATTGGCTATTAACATTTCAGGACCAAACCATTGTTAAGCAGGTAGGGCGTCATAATTCTGAAACTCACTTTAGGTCTCTTGCAAACGAAAAAACCGCTCAATCTTAGTCAACAGTTCCACTCGCTCCCTGAATGAGACCAACCGTTGGCAGTACGAACGCTCTATTTGAGCCAAACAAAATACATGAATATTTGGCGGCCTATTGGGCGACCTACTTTGGTTTAAACGAAGCCCTTCAGGGGGAAGCGAACTTGACGGAAAAGTTTCGTTGAGAAGACCTGCCCCAACCACCCCTGAGCCAACTTGGGGTTTTCTCAGGATAATGGTTAGAGAAGGCACTAATGTAATAAAGGGGCATCGTAAAAGTAGGGATGGAGGGTAGGCTACCAAGTTAACATTGCTTTTCTCGAACATTCTCTTGAGTTTATGAATCTATTGGTTAAATTATACCTCACACAAGCATGCCACACGCTTGTCGGCTCTAAACATACATTCTAGGTCTATTCGCTGCTGTTTCGAACGCTGTTTCCTGCTGGCCTTTAGACAGTTCCCTCCGGCGGTCAGGGCCTATCCCTAACAGACAGGATCGAGTAAGCTGATGCTGGCTGCAGTCTAGCTGCCGGGGCAATTTCCTGGTAGCCATTTTCAGAATCGGAGCGGCTACGGGCCCAAATGCCGACGAGTCCCGCCGCACAGCACGTCCGGCCTTGGCAGTCGGGGTTCGTGTCCTGGTCGATGACTATCGAAGCCAAGCAGGGCGGAATTTTGGTCGTTTCGATCCACCTTCGCCCCCAACGGTCAAGTTCGCCGATAACCTCCCCGGAATCTGCCGACCAATAGACTAAATCCGTGACCCATCCAGAGACCCGGGTCTCCCCAGCCGTGTTCGTCGAACTATATGCGACTTTTTCCCAGCAAAATTTGACGTATAAACTTTCCGGATGGTCAAACGCCCGGATGAACAACCTCTTCAGTATTCCCTCAAGCCGCGCTGCGTATCGGCGAGGTTCCTCCTACAAATCTCCACCCTCTCTAACTCGGAGATGGGCGACGCGGTCGAGGATCATCACCCAGTCATCGCGACTCCCGAGAATGTTGACGCCGCGAATACCAGGGTTCTCCCTGATGGTATTGATTGGGTCATTAGTCGAGTGCGTGTGCCCGGCTGCTAGAACGGCTTGGGCGACGCTGTCGGAGTCAGTTGTGGTGCTGAATATCAACCCTGCCCAGTCGCCAAAGCCTGCTGAGGTGAGGTGCTGCGTCGCTCGCATTTCCAATGCATCTAGAACTGGATTGGCTTGGAGGACCTCAACCGGAAATATCTGGAATTCATCGAGTTCTTCGGCAGAAGGCACATACATGCCATCCCACGCGGTAGCGCACCCCCCGTTCTCGCCGATAAAGGTCTCTATAGAAGTTCTGTTTGAAGTGATCCAGATGTTGATTTGGGACAGGACGGTTAGCTAGACGTCGTCCGGTCGGATGGAGAGATGGAGATTCTCAGAATGCGCTTGCAGGATGGCCCAGACAAGTCCATGCTCAGAGGCCCAGATTTCGCCTGTTGTGAACGACTCAGGGGAAAAGCTCCAGCCGGTTAGATGGAGACCGGGAATTTGCTTCTGCCATTCCCCGGGGCATACGGCACTGGGGAAAGGGTACAACCAGTCGACGCGGGTGCCTCTGCACGGTCCGGGAGAATCGAGGCGGATGGTGACGGGCATTGTGACTGATCATGTAGAGCCAGTTTAACCTCCTTCACACGAGATCAGGGAACAAGTCAGAGTGGCGGAGCTGCGTATGAAGAGGCAGTTTGACCATAGCGGGGGCAGACCCAGAAGTTGCGGTAGGGATAGGTACCTACCTAGGGAAGTACATACCTAACTCGTACCTTAAGCAGGTGCAATATGCGGTTTCAACGAAGCCGCGCCTCCTATGGGTTGGACGGGTCATGAGATAGGTACCTAGGTACCACCCTTAGGTAGGCAGGTGCCCACTTGGGCCTGCCTAGGTACCAACTTAGGTAGTAGCTATCTAGATATACCTTCCTTACTATAGGTAACGACTACCTACCTAGGTACCTGGTCTTGGTAAGGTACCGGAGGTAAACAACGATGGCTTCATCACCGACGACGGATTATATTAGATTGGTTGTAAGGCTAAGCGGGAGGTTGAAGCGCCGGTAAGCCACGATGTGGAGGCGTCAGTAACGACGATTGTAGAAGAGGCAATAATTAGTAAAGACGGCCGTGGCGTAACGTTTATAGCATTGTGGCCTTCTATTTGACAGCTGCAGCTCCGGACTGGCTCCCGGCAGCTGATGGTAGATCCCTGGTCTCTCACCGGCAGTGGCATCGATGGGCTTCCGTACCTGCCCGTACCTGCCCGCACCTGCCTAGGTATACAGCAAGACCATGACCTCGCAATCAGAAGATGGCTACTGCATTCGGCGGGCTTGCAACACCCCCACGGACCTTCAACGGCACGCTGCTCACGAAAAACGTCCACCGGCCAAGCCGGTTGCACACCTCGCTCAACGACTCAAGGTCGAACAGCTCACCAATAGGGAGCCCCCACCCACTTAATAACACCTGGTGCAGTAGCCCGCCGCCCTTCATGCACTCCTCTAAGTCTTCTCCGTCCCACGACCCTCTAACTGGCGCCTGTTCAAAGCACGGCGCGTCGCTCGCGACGGCGGCGAACCCACTTTCCCACAGCCATCTCAACATCGGCACAGACGCCTCCACGCCGAGGTAGTCGGGGGCGGGACGGCAAATGAGAGCATGTTGTGCCGCCGCGTCGAGGGAATCGTAAGCTACGGTGAAGCCGACCCGTAAGAAGAGGATGTCGCCAGGCCTGAAGGTGACGTTTTGCTCCTCAACGAGTTGCTTAATATGCTCTATGGGGATAGATGTGCTGGTGAGTGGCTCCCGCGTAATGCCGTGTCGTTCTGCGAACGACACGTAATCAAGCAGGACTCCGCGGCCGACGATGCCCCCTTTCTCTACCCATACTGGTGAGGTGATATGTTAGCTCAAGAATAAAGAGTCTAGAAATGTATGACCAACCGTTGATACCCAGGACGCCCGTATTTTCAATATCTTCTTGGCTACGACCGCCATAGAAACACTTGGCCCCTTGGTACCCTGGGTCGCAGAGTCATTAGAAGCCCAGTGTTCACTTGTCAAGCTTGGGCCACGGCAACCTACCGAAATGGCGGAGCCCATCCCACTGGCTGCTTGACTGCGTGTTGAACTGAATAACATCATCATTCACAGTGTTCCCTTTAGCAGGACGCAGTTGCCAGTCAAAAGCTTGTCGGCCAAAGTTAGGACTTGAGGGCTTGTCGAGGTACCAATCCAGCGACACCCGCTCGCCGGTCTTAATCTCGGTCGCTGCTGCGGCTACCACCTCCGGCGTTAGCATATTGAGGGCGCCGACCTCGTCGTCTGCCCCGTACAGTCCCCAGGCATTGGCGGCAGGCCCGGCTTTGTCTAGCGGTAGAGAATCGAATGGGGGCCGGACTGGGGTCTTGTTTGACGACATGACGGCGATTGGCTTGAACAATAAAACGTGGGTCGCCAGTAAAGGGGCTGTGACCGATTTGCTCAGCCGGGTTCTTTATTCCCAGACTTCAGACAGTTCCTCGTTAATGAGGTGCTCCGTAACTCTAACCTTCGTTGTTCCGGGCTTGCTAGTGTACCTATTCCCCGCACCAAGGTAGGCTAAGAGTGAGGGGCTTACGGGGTCGCACAGTCCGTGGACCGGCATTTGTTGGGGCTGCCACGTCCCAATCTGCAACACTGCTGTGGATTTCTTGTAGCTGGCTCGTGTCGAAGCCTGACGAAGATGGGGTCTGTGGGAAAACCTAGAGGTCGCAAGCATCATAACTGTTCGTAATTCTACCACTGATGAGGCAAGCGTAACCATTTCGAGCTGTATTAAAGGGTGACTCTAACCTTGACTCTGATATTGCTGGTATTATCCTCCGTATCACCACCTGCCGGCGTCTGGAGCTCGCCCTATAAAGAGGCCAGGGGCTCTCGAAGCTCCAAGACCTGAGGATCGTCAACAAATACAAAGTTACTCGTTGGAGAGACAAGCTACTTATCGTCGAGCCACTAGCTGACATTTAGTTCTATGGACACTTTATTCATTCTGCCATGAGCTACCACACAAGTTCGTCTATGTGGTAATTGGATACGCCATGTTTATCTCCCCTCAGCGGGTTAGACCTATAGTCGTTCATCTTCGTGCTACGACCTCCAGCTAGGACCCGCATTTGTGTAGGATTCACAATCCAGTCTTTCGACGCAAGATCAAGGAACCAATAAAACCAAGCCTGGCGTGCCTGGATCGACATACAAGTCTCTCCAATAGTACGTTAATAGACAGATGTTAGCCCAGAGCTCCACGCTGGCTCCCCTAATTTTACGCCCAAAGTGTTAGCAAATACCGACTCGATCGAGGATGACTGCACTACGACGCAAATAAGCGAATCGACGAATACGAAAGCCATGATAATTAATCTGGAAATAAGAAAGGACAGGGTACTATTTGCTACATAGAAACGACACCGGAAGAGGAAGGCCCCGTTTCTAGTGCTGTCTGAAAGAAAAGAGGCCGCAGCGTACTCATGTACCTGGGTGCTTGCCTTATACCAATCGGTTTTCCCACGCCCGGTGAACAAAAGCAGCTGTTTATTGCGTATGCCGAAGCGATTATTTCGGAGCAAGTATTACTTAGGGAAACATTCGCCAATGTATTCCCGAATTCGCTCCCAGACACTTTCGCAAATGTAGGTCTTCGCTGATGCTCTGCAATGTCGCAGAGACATGCCGCTCTTTCTTTTGGATCTGCTTAATTGCTATCTCGGCCAATGATGACACGGGGCTCGCCAATCTGGAGCTTTCCTCGTCCGGCGTGTGGGGGTCCCGAAGGTCAGTATCATCGTGAGGACTACTGGTCCACCGGAAGTATAAAATTGCCATGGACTGTACGCGACGGAACATGACGGAAATTAATTGTAGATTTACGGACACATTTAACTCGGGTAGATCTAGTAGGTTGAAGGAGCTGATGCTGACGATTGGCAAGGGATGGTGGGTGGATCTAAAGGCTGCTTGTGGGTGTGCTGTTGTTGCTGTATATTCCCGGGTATGTATTAGCAATGCTATGTAGATATTTAAAGGCAAAAAATAGCAAGCTAGTACGACTAGGCATGTGGCCATTTCTGGACCAGAACAGTCTCGGATACTGCTAGTTGTGGGGTTTGTGAACACTGGTGAGTTGCAGGGAGCTTCCGGCGGTGCTAGATAACTATGACCGGATGAAAAGAAGCTTGCGAGGATGTCGGCGAAGACTTCTGTAATTGCAAGGATTTCATCAAGCCTTGTACCTGGCGACGTCCGAAAGTGGGCGCTGCCGTTTATACCTTCGTAGTTGTCTGCCGTGACTCTGCCCCGAGCCATCCAATCCATTGGCCCAGGGCGTAGAATCGTGTAGGCGAGTCTGGAAATAGTGGTCGTGTGCCACCCCTACACGCCTCTACCTCGGCCCATTGGAATCGGCCCCATCATTCAGCTCAGGACACGGAAGGTTGGCTCCAGCTGATTCGTGGGCCATGTTTATGTCGGCTCTGGGCTTCGCTTGCTCTTTGGTATAAGAGCTTCCTAGGCTGGCTGTAGTTGGATTATCGTTGGTGAACGAGAGAGTCTCTTCCAGGCTATCAGTGGAAAACGGTGGAGCATCAAGAAAGAACGCATCGGCGTCGATGTTTGGTCCATTTCCTCGGGGGTTAGAAGCTCTGGCCAGTATCAGGGTTATTAGCCACCTCGCCCGTATCTAAGCTGTCGATGAAACGCCGTGTTGCAAAATACGCGTCAAAGCCAACAATGGAGGGCGCTAAAACGTTCGCGTGTCCAAGCTGTCCCCGTCGGGCTTTATTAATACTACTACCAGCGGCCGCTGACAACTGAATTCCCCCGGAGAGGGCGTCTGGTGAGGCACGCCTTCCGGGCTTGTCTTGACACTTCCTCCCGTTGCGCTTCGGTCTACCTATACGCCGAGGAGGACTAGACCAGCAGTGCAACTTTAGGTGAAGGCACCGCTGGCAGTCGACGGATATATCATCGTGGGAACATCAAGTTTTGAGGCCATGGCAATTATCACAGGCTGACCGTGTGGCGGACTCCTTCTCAACGATAAATCCACAATGGGTGAATGGACCTTGGGGACCACCCGTTAGAGCAATTTTAACCACCTAAAGCCTGGAAAATATTACATTTTCTACTTCGGGAAACTCTTCCAATGGGTTGTCGTTTAGTTGCCGGTCGTCGCCTTGATTGGTGTATTGTTACCCGGTGTCAAGATGGAGAACTGTACAATAGACCCTGGACGCGGGAGAATGCACTTGGAGAAAGGGACTCGCCATATAACCCCGGGAATGACTCTGATCCTGCAGAGCATATAAGCCATCAGCGCACATATGTGGTTGGTAGGCGAAGTATTCTTCCTGCTGCATGCAGCCCTACTAACATGCAACCGTGCTGACCACGTTGTGGTTCGACCCACAGCAACATCAACATCAGTTAACACATTTTATCACGCTTCGCAGCTACTTTGTTGGTGCCGGAGGGTGACCAGAACGCCAGAAGCCGCTTTTAAGCCCGACGAGTACTACGTAAAGTACCAAAAGCGTATTAAAACTGCGTGTTTCGGTAAACAGCTCTCCCCTTGGCATCTACCGGATCTGCTACCAAGCCAACTCTCTTGCAATGCTTACACGAGTATATCTGTCCATTCCTTGAAGTGAGACCTCGGGGCCGTCCGTATTTGAGCCATTCTTATGTTGGTTTTGGAGGAGTCTCCAGGATCCGCCATCCGGTGCGCCCTGCAGGCACGCTGACTATGGTGGGTGTCAGTTGCAACCCCCTCGCGGATGGTTCGGAGTGCGGGCCAATCAATTAGTGCCAAGGCAGCCTGTGTACAGGGGGGGTTGTGCAAAAATGATAAATACCATCTGTCGCAAGAGGACCTCGGCTACTTTCTGGTTCCCCGCGACTCAGAAGCGCGCGAAGTCAAAGATTAGGCTGGTTCGTCGCTAAAAACCGACACGTAGTACGGAATACCGTCCCGTAGAAAGGGAGGAAAATAACCGCATCTCTCGAACATCACAGAAAACTTATTTATCCCAATTTTCATTCTCGCGGGAAGTCGCCACGATGACTTCGAGTCAACCCAGCACCGCAGCCCCGACACCCCAGGCCGTAATGACCACACTCTCGCGTTTCGTATCGGTCTACGAGCCGGCGAGGTCCACGGCATGGGGCTCGCCAGATGCTGCCTCACTAAAGCTCGTTGTCGTGGCCAGCTGGATGGATGCGCGCGATCTGCACATTGCGAAATATATCGATCAATACCGGGCTCTCTATCCCACCTCGAAGATTCTGCTCGTAAAGTTTATCTTCAAGCAGATGCTGTTTGGATCGGTGGCGGAAAGAGCCGTGGACCCGGCTGTTTCTTATCTTCGGTCTCTGGTAGATTCAGGATACCTATCATCGTCGTCTTTGCAGCCCGAAATCCTGGTCCATATCTTTTCCAACGGGGGCATGGCGAGCACGAAGCACCTATTCAACTCATACCACGAGAAGACGGGCCAGGCATTTCCCTTGCATGCTGCAGTATACGATTCCTGTCCGGGTGGGTATTCGTACTCAAAGACACAAAATGCAATCATGGCCGGTTTTCCAGAACGGTGGCGGTGGATTGTGGCGCCTCTTGTGCATCTGTTAAATATGTATTTCTGGGTTTTTACTCGCCTGGGTCGTCCGTATGCGTTGATAACCAACCCCCTATTTCACAACGACACTAAGGAGAAGCGGGAGACAAATCGCACCTACATCTACGGGACTAATGACGTGATGGTTGACTGGAGGCATGTTGAGGCCCACGCGAAGGAAGCTGAATCGAAGGGGTTTGTAGTACGGAGAGAGGTGTTTCTGGATAGCGCACACGTCGCTCATGCCAGATCAGACAAGTCACGATACTGGAAGCTCGTCACGGAGACTTGGAACAAGGCGAGAAGCGGCGAATAGAGAATTTAGAATTTACAATGTAACTGTGATTAGAGAATTTCGAGATACTGGAAGTTCCTCTTTAAACCCCGAATTAGAGAATAGAGAACGCTGATATTATGCATTCCGTCCGTCAGAACTGGTGTTAATTTAAGTTGAGATGCCTATTTCGCACCATGCTGTACTCTGGTATATCGTGGGCTGGATCGGAGTTTTCAACTTCAAACGCAGGTCCGACAGATCGTGTGGGTGCACGGAGTTCGGGGTATCAGCAGACAGCAGCCCTGCCAGTGGCGTGACACTCAAAGGCAAGCAGTAATCCTGATTCCTGTGAGGAACAGACTCGTATCGTGCTGTCCACCCTCAATGACCTTAGGTGGCCATTTTCCGCCGTTACCACCATCTCTGGCTGGTTATGGACGCCTATGGCCAAGACAGAGGATTCCATGAACAAGTATTTTTGTGACGACATGTCAGTCTGACTCCTCCGCCTACTGTTTTGCACACATGGACTCACTACATTGCTTTTTCACGGGATTGCTCTTGCCAAAGTGGTTCGCAATTGGGAGAAGATCACTTGGAAGCCATTGCTGTGGCTGGGTTAGTATGGGGCGGATCTGTCAGTTTACTCGCATAGACCTTCTCGACGTCGGTGGTCATAACCAAAGGGGGGAGCCGTGCATGGAAGATCCTCCTTTTGGACTCTAGTGATCGATTCTAGTTATAGGCTCCGGTAGCAGCCACAATGTCTAACACAATGTAGGAGCGGGATCCTCGGGTGGTCACTAATTCGTTCACGTATGGCTTGAGCACTCGACTAGGTAGTCTCTGCTCTAAGCGGCCAATCATACATGTTCCGGCGGGTCAGTGATCGCCCGGATTCCCGTAGGCTACACCAAGAATCCGTCACGATTGCAAAGACTTCCCCAATTTGGCAACATTAGCACCATTCCAATGTCTTTCCCCAAACATGACTGATACATACTACTCGTGGGGGCCCCGATTCTGACAACGCTCTCCTTTGCACACACCTTGCAGCAGTTATTGACTCATCTGAACTAGGGAAGCAGGTTGCGGAACACCATGAGGACATCCGTGATATCGATGCTTCGCAAGCATGACTGTTGAATCATCCCAAGGTACGCAGTTTGATGTTCCTTCTGTTAATTATGCCAGGATACTGAGCCGTTATCTAGCTTTGGCCTCGTCCGATAAAGCTTTGCATATCTGTCTGATGGTGTTCAGCGGAAATTTTCACGACGTGGGTACCTTTCCACATCCAGCCGAGTTTGGCTAACCGCCTATCCTAGGCTGGTCTTGTAACGTCGTTTGCTATGCTCGTTGAGGATTTCCACGTTGGTTTCCCACAGATTGCTTCTCTTGTCTCGCATACAGTGCTGTTTTGGGATGCGGAGCTTTTCTATGGATACATATGGATACGGACATCTATCCTGATTGGAAAGAGATACACTGTGCTTTCACCAAACTTTATCCTCTTGATTGCTTGCATCTAGAGCATTCAAGCCACTTCACTCAACAGCCTACTGGGATCTAGAATCCTGGCTGCATTTGGAGGTAGCGCGGTTCGGGCGTTGGGTCCGGGAATCATTCGAGGTAAGTTGGATCTACTCCTGCGACGATTCACATGCTAATAATTGCTGGAAACGTTTTTTTTCGAGAAGGATTATTCCAAGGCGGTCGCCTGTTACTCCATCAGCCTGTGTGGCGACTCTCAACTCGGACCTCTCATCGATGGTCACATCTTGCAGAGCAAAGGTTGGCGACGGTAGGATGGCTAGATGGCGTTGTTGCTGGAGCACCCGGTCTGACCGAAGAACAGCCCAGGGTTGCGCTCCCGTAAATAGGTAGTCTGTTAGTCCCCGGGCGGGGATGACCCCTGCACTGTGCCGTGCCGTCCTTTCTGCCACTTGCTCGGTACCACAAGCTGGAAATCACAGGGTTGCAGGTCGCTGAACAACACAGCTCTTGTGATCTTCCACCGAACTGCATGTCAGCCAATAGCGCGATGTCGCCGCTGACGCCCCTTGGGCTTGGCGCGATGACCCATTGGACGCCGCGGGTTTTAACCCAATAAGAGGAAGGGTTCATCTGCTGGAACACTCACTCGCAGCTCTTGGAAATGCTCCGATGTTCCCCAAGAACCGAGCTGCAGGAGGACCCAAGTCAAAAGCCAAGGCCTCCATACCCCATGGCCTGTATATCCCCTTAAGTCCTGTCCTCGCAAACAACGATGGACTGAAGAGGTTTTGCCAACACCTAGAGGATGTTTCAACTCACTTCTTGACTTGATACACCACTCATCCCTTGCTGATTCCGTGACAAAATGGTTCTGTCTAGATGGGCAATCGCCCTCGTTGGGCTACTCCAAGCAACAACGCTTGTATCGACGCATCCAGCACGGTCACTCTTGTATTCTGAAATTCTTACCAGAGGTGAAGATGTCCACGACGAATATGACTATATCATTGTGGGTGGCGGCACGGCTGGCCTCACAGTAGCGGACAGACTGACGGAGAAGGGCAAATGTATGTACCTCCGGCCACCAACCATATGAACAAGCTGCTAACGATACTCCCAGATTCGGTCCTCGTCATCGAGTATGGTGTGTTCCGTAAGCGAACCCGCCAAGCCCACCAATGAGCCCTCATGAACACTTGCATCTGACTCGTAGCGGCTCGACGCAGAGAACTCGAGCTCCGTCACAACCGTAGCATTTGGATTCTTCGGCCTTATTGACCCGACGCTGAACTTCAACTTCACTTCTGTTCCGCAGACGGGCCTGAACGGCCGCACCGTTGATGTCATCGTTGGTAAACTACTCGGCGGCAGCTCAGGTCATAACGGTATGCAGGTCCACCGGGGGCAGAAGGACGACTACGACCGGTGGGGGTCCTACTTTGGGCAGCCATCGCAATGGAGCTGGGACGGTTTGCTACCGTATTTCAAGAAGGTGAGCCGCAAAGCCTCCTGCATTTCTATTGTTCTCAACGTGCCCGGCATTTTTCTAGAATAGTAGCTGATATATTATGGAGGCATGGCATTTCCACCCCCCAAGCCCAGAGCTTGCAAGCGCAAACAACATCAAGTACGACGCCAGCTACTGGGGAACTAGCTCCAACATCCATGCGTCATTCCCAACCTTTGCCTTCCCATTTCTCAGTGAGCCCAGACCTTCGCAGTCTCAAGGTCAGTCAGCTAACCCAAGGATTAGAGACCGAAATGGCGGCAATCGGCGAAATACCCGGTGTACAGTATCCCCCCGACTCCGGCGCTGGTCTCCCGGGGTCCTTCTGGTACCCTGCCTCGGTGGATCCGGGGCCGATGCTGCGATCCTTCGCGCGAACCGGACACTGGGACGGCATTGCACAGAAACGCTGCAACTACCACACTGTGATGGGTCAGAAGGTTCTGAAGGTTCTCTTCCACAAAGGAAGAGCCACAGGTGTCATGTTCGTGCCGGCCACGGCCACAAGTGCAAACGGCGCACGATCAGTTAAAGCAAGGAAGGAGGTCATTTTGGCTGCAGGAACTCTCCACACGCCCCAAATCCTGCAGGGGAGTGGCGTGGGCCCGGCAAAGTTGCTCAAGCGTGCCAAGATCGATGTTGTTGTAGACTTACCCGGTGTCGGCACCAACTTCCAGGACCATCCATTTCAGGTTGGGGCGTTGTTCAACCGTACGTTCTTGGGGAAGAAGCAACGGCACTCACTTTTAACTCCTTAAGATGATGCTAACACAACTTTCTTTTGCTCTCAAGTAACCGAATTCACCGCCGATCCGGACCCTAACGACCTCTTCTTTAACGAAACCTTCGTGGCAGAAGCCCAGGCTGAGTTCGACGCCCACCGCACGGGGCCCCTGACAATCGCCTCGGGGAATGCGGGTACGTTCCTACCACTCAGCGTCATCTCGCCTTCAGCCTTCCACCAGATCGCCAACAAGTACGAGGCGCAGGACCCGGCGGCCTACTTGCCCCCCGGCACCGATAAGACGGTGGTGGACGGCTACGCGGCTCAGATCCGGGCGCACGCGCGCAACCTGCGCGGGCAAGGTTCAGCCGTGTACAACCTCTTTCTGCGCGGGACGAACAACGAGGGGTCCGCGATCTACCTGCACCCTCTGAGCCGGGGCACCGTCAACATTAACCCGTCGGACCCGTACTTCTCCGAGCCCATCGTCGACTACCGTGCGCTGAGTAACCCGGCCGACGCCGATATATTGGTTGAGTTCACGCGCTTCACGCGCCGCTTCTTCCTCGACACTAGTATGCGCAACTACGGGCCCGTCGAGCTATGGCCCGGCGCCAACGTCACCAGCTCTGCCGACATCATCGCCGCTCTGCGTGATTTCATGATCCCGTCCAGTTTCCACCCGGTCGGAACGGCGCCTATGATGCCGCGCAAGCTAGGAGGTGTGGTTGGCACCGACCTGCTTGTATATGGCGTCTCGGGTCTTAGCGTTGTTGATGCCAGTATCATGCCGGACTTGCCGGGTGCGTACACACAGCAGACGGTTTATGCTATTGCGGAGAAGGTAAGTCTCTCTGAGGGCCCCGCCGACACTTCCAGTCGACCCATCAATGAAAGATGGAGGAGAATACAACGCTTGTGTGGCTAATAAAGTGATAGGCTGCGGATCTCATCAAGGCCAGAGCGTAAGGCGAGGATATGAAGAGGAAATACCGTAATTTGCCTTCAAAGCAAGGAGATGGTTCGGGGTGGATGCTCCTGTTGAGTGCCATCAATGTCCGGGGTGGTAAAGGTGTGCTTGGCTCAGGGCGGACGTTAGTAGTGGGCGTGGATAGGTTTATCGTCACATCGCTCTTTGATGATTCTAAACTACTATGCCACGATTTACTCAAAGGCTTCAACTCCGACCGAAGGAGCCCCAACCAAGACCCCCACATCGAATTACTTACGAAGTTATCGTGGTCGGCATGGAGAACTAGTACCTGCTGAACCCTGATCTTCTGTCTCCTTCATATACCTCATAAAAGTAAAAGACCATTATTATTGAGAAGCCTCCTTATCTATCGTTTAGCCTCTTCGGTTTCTTTTTACTGCGAGTTGCGAATATTGACTACATCGGAAAAAGAAATGTTACCCCGGCAAGCCATCCTCCCAATCAATATTGCCGGCCACAGCCTAGACGGAAGAATTATGTCCCAGACATCACCTATGTGCAAATATTATGTAGAAGCGCTATGCGGGCCGGGTGACGCTGTAGACTTTGAGGAAATCAATACTAGATATCCCCAGTGTCAGTAGGAAGTGGCCTTATTTGTGATGGCTCCCACAGGACTCTTGATCGTGTGGCAGAGATTGCCCCCAATTATGGCTAGAGAAAAAGATTATCTCTGTTGAATTAAGATAGGAGGATAAGGTCATTGTGTATACCTGTAAGTGAAAGGGTAATGGAAATGCTCATTCCTCCGATACTAGGAATAGACGGTGCGCCAGACGAAAACGCTCTGGTGTATCGACCTCCCTAGCAGCAGCGATGTCTCCTACCTGGGAGGAACGTGGCCATTGGCTGGGAGACAGGACCCTGAATATGGGAGCTATTCGTGCAACGATACGGTTTACCACAAGCTAGAGCTATATTTCCCCAGTTTGGTCGGCAAAATTGCTTGATAACGATGATCATAGATCTCAATTTTGGCTTACCGGCCATTAGCAATGAGCGAAGGGTCAACATTTATTGAAGCGGAACCTCAAGGAAACAAGGCAAAGCAATAGCTAACCGGCTTTGCCAGTATTTCCAACAAGAATATCACTAGATATCATGATAATCACACTCGGTTACCAGATTGGTCACATAAACGATTGAGTTGAGGTAATTATACATGATATGCGTGCAGTTCAGTTTACACTTGCCCCTGGGTTGCCCTAATTACAGGTTGTTGGTGATAGTTAGGTCATAAACCCTGCGCCTAGCCATCCTATATGACATGTCTTGGCCCACCAGCCTCACCAGCCTCGCCCGGCCGTTCATTGTAGCTCACCCCTGTCACACCCACTGGTATCTTTCTGGTAACCCGAAGCAGCCCCAAACGCAAATCGCGTGGAATGGTAGTAAGGGAGTTAAAGCAGTGAGTCGTCAATAGGTAGATGGGGGTTTAAGGACATGTTAAAGCTATTATTCAAAGCTAATTGTGGCTCATCTTAACTTGACCGTCAAGCGTTTTCATGATAGAGACTCTGTAGCCCCTAAAATCATGTCGCTGATTTCTTCCCAATGCATTTCGTGCCAGGTTCGAGGCTCCGTCAACCCTACGTGCGGTATGGAGTTATCACAGACAGACCCCGGAATGGACGAGAGGTTTGTAAATGGGAAGTCTGCCGTTGTCCCAGGTTCGAACAAGCTTGCGAGAATAGGATCCAACGCCGTACCAGTCAAGTCGGTTCGGTAGTCCCCGTCAATGTTTAAGTCGTTATCGTGTATTCCAAACCCTGAAGCCGTTCTGCTCGCACCTCGAATGGGAGGCTGTGAGGCTCCTGCAAAAGGAGGTTCACTATTCCGCCCACCATGGCCGTTAGTGAATTCATTAACCATGGCGTGTAGCTCGCTAATAATAGTTAACCAGCGGCGCATAGTCCCAGGCACTTTATCGTTCCTCAGGTATCTAGAGGATAGTTCGAAGCAATCGTCCAAGAGTTGTCTCGTATCTCTTGCCGAGTCTGTCTTGTTCTGCGTAACATCGCATATGATGCTCAAGACGAGGATTAAGGTTGACGAATAGATATAATAGACGTCCAAAAACCAAGAGACCGCGTTAAAGTCATTGATGGAGTCGAGCTTGAGGAGCAACTGCGAGGACCGACGGCCAGACGCGATGCAGGTATCGGAAATTGAGGTAAGGGAGGCCGAGAACGTGCGTCGATTATCTCCAGAGAGTGCAGTGAAGCGTGAGAGGAGGGCATATCGGGAAACGAAGGAGGTGGTATAATGATATTGTGCATGGAGAAGAATCAAGATGCGTTGGAACTGAGGAGGCATAGAATCTATAGCATCCATGGAAAGATGTTGCGGGAGGCCGGTGCTCCAGTTGGTCAAATCCGAAAGGAGCTTCACTGCGGGAGAGAGGGGCCCCGAGTAGTCACTCTTGGCGGCCTCCGGGAGTGAATTTGCAGCACCTAGCAAGATGGATAACCGGTTACACCAGGTGGCGTACTCCGGAAGGTTATTCGCGGCCATGCCTAGGATGCCTTCTCTTGGCGGGCCAGGCAGGTGCCGAGAGTCATTCATCGCGCTTGGTCGATCATAGGAAGAGACCTGCAACTGCTCGAAGGAATAGAGCGTCCACCAAAGCTTCTTCCTCATTTCCCGCAGTAGAGGAGTCCCATCCGTCTCGATGTTGTCGCGATGCAATCCGATTGCAAAGCCAATCCGTACGGCGGCACCAGTCAGTGTCCAACAGATGTCCCGAGAGTTGGTATTGTGGAGGTGAAGGGCGGCTAGCATGAGGGATTGAATTGAAGCCAGGCTTGAAGTGAACATGACCTTGGGTAGGAACCTCTGTATTTGGAGCCACCATCGCTCCTCCTGCTCGTCGGAGATGTCGATGTCGCAATGCCGGCGGCCTAACATTAAGACACAGAGAAAGCTACAGAGCCACACTTGGTCCGCAGCCGTAGGAGACTTGCACCAGGCCTCTAGGGTCTCTAGGAACGAGGCTTCGTGAAGGACAGGGAAGTCGACGTTGACTCGGTCAAAAAAGGCGCGGACGATCAAGAGAACGGTCGACCGATCCGTACGTCCCGGGGTCGCCTCAGGAGACGCTGCAGCACCATGGTAACCTTGAGATGTGGAATTGGTAATTGAATGGATATCCACAGCCTCCATATCGATTCTTGTGATATCAAGGTTCCTCTCCGATGCGAGGCTCCTGTCGGCCGGGTTCGGACCGAACAGATCCATCTGTCTCACAGTACCGTTCTGACCGGGGCTGACGAAGGCTCGGAGCTTCATCTGGAAGAAGTATGAGCTTGCCCGTCCGATGTACTGGCTTTGGCCCTGCCGATCGTGAACCAGCTGCTCATCCTCGCTTCTCTTCTCGCTACCGACTTCTGACTCGGCCGACGGGCGGCCTTCGCCTGGTCCGGCAGCACTATCCGGCAACGGGATCCCTAGAGCGCGACCGATACACTGCACGCTCTCTAGACTGGAAAGATCCGCTTCCGGCACCAACCCCTTCACCAAGCACTCTAAGGCGGCCATTCTGGAATTCAAGGCCTCGACACTCCCGCGGAGTCGTTGCTTGCGAGGCTTGGTCACGACACAGACATAGCCATACTTCAGACAATGGCTGCACCTAACCTGGCCAGGCAAGGTATTGCACTTTTGCTTCCTGCTTTTGCACCGATCGCAACTGTGCTCCGTTCGCTGCCGCAGCTCGGCGGGGACAAGGCGGCTCTTGGGATTCATCTCTTCGAGTCGCAGAGCAAGTGCGGGTGACAGCATGCGACGACGACAACCCGTTGGAAGCGGGTAGTGGGAAACGGAAGCTGGGTTTGGGAGATAGGTAGGGGACGGCCGAAACCCGTTGGACCCAGGCGGTCGGTCGCTAAGTGAGATGCAAGCATGTCAAGAGTGGCTAAAGATAACTGGGAGCCGAAGATACGGAAACGCGGGGCATGCAATGTGTGGGGAAGCACTACCCTAAAAGTAGAGTAGCACGAGCTTGACGAGCAGACCGGTGCTGGGCTTGTATCCTTTAGGCTTGGGCAGGTACCCACATACTCCGCTGTCGGTGCGGGTTGCATGCAAGCCGCACCATTGTTATCATCAGTGGACCTGCGAAGAAGCGAAACAGATGCAGGGGAACGAGCGCAGCGCGTCGTACTTGGGTCCGTGATATTGTCATCGGGGCTAAGACACAATATCTACTAAAGGGCGCCATAAGCTGGCTATCTATCGCTTGGGCTTACAGTCGTTACGAGGCTCGAAATTGTTATAATAAAGATACCGTCTCAGTGATGATCTTTACAGAATGCTTCTGAGATCGGGACCACAGAGAACATAACCATGGATGCAAAGACAGACAACCCTGCTATGGACGCCGAGAAGCTGTATGCCAGTGACTCTGGGCCCGGCAAAGCCGACCTGCCCACCCTCAAAACAACAAAAAAGGGCATACCTCTTCATCCTCAACCGAGTGACGACCCTGAGGATCCGCTGGTAATTATGCTAAGATGCGGTTCCATTTAGTACTGAAGGCGCAAGTAGCATGGGCTGACCAAGCCTTTAGAATTGGAGCTCTCTCCGGAAGCATGCCGCCCTCATTGTTCTCGCCCTAGAGTCCTTGGTCATCAAATTTTCCAACACTCTCATCGTAAGCCCCCTCCCTAAACCTCATGTCCCAAGAAGCTAGGCACGAGAATATCTGCCATTAACCAAAGCGCGCCGCTTACACAACAACTTCTTTTGAAGGCCCCCGGTGCGCATACCTTAGCGGCCGAGTTTCACACGGCGCCCTCGACGGCCACGTATATCGGGTCGGCACCCTCGGTTCTGTACGCGTTCGCCCCGTTCATCTGGATTCCGCTGAGCCTCCGAGTCGGTCGCCGGCCGGTGTTGCTGGTGACTCACGTCATAGCGCTCCTGGCCGCGATCGGTGTAGGCCGCTCAACCTCGTACGCACAAGCCTTGGGATTCCGCATGGTCATGGGTTTCGGTGGTAGTGCCGGTCTGTGTATCAGCCCCGGAGCCATATCCGACATGTTTTTCCTCCACGAGAAAGGCACCCGTCTGGGCATAAACAGCATCCTATTTGTTGTTGCCCCTTATATAGGTGAGGTCTTGAATTTGGAATCACTCGGGTGTGTCTGACGGCATCTGACTCCGTGTTGAATAATTAGGCGGCGTGGCTGGCGGGTCCGTCCAGCAGAACCCAAAGCTAGGCTGGCGTTGGGCCATGTACATTTCTGCCGCATGTTATGGGTTCCAGCTCCTTGGACAGATACTGTTAGGTTAGTGCTCTCTTTCGTTCACACACCCTTGTATGGGGAGATAATTGCTGCTGATACGCTTGACAGTCCCTGAGACTATTTACGAGAAGGAAACTGCCGCCTCCGAGTCACCGGAGGCAAAAAAGACGCTCGGCCGCCGGCTGGGATTCCGGACACCAACGAATCCGACTGGAGAGACATGGCTCCAGACATTCCGCCGACCTTTCGCCATGTTCGCTTACCCGGCCGTCGTCTTGCCAGCCTTTTGGGCGTCGGTGTGCATTATGACGGAGATAGCCAACACAGCGGGCCTGGCCCTAAACTTCGGTATCACTAGCCGCTTTGGCTTCAACACGGCGGAGGTTGGACTTTGCTTCCTGTCGGGGTTGATCGGCGCCTTGCTCGGAGAGATATGCGCCGGTCCACTTTGCGACCTCGTCGCGAAGCGAATACTGAGGAAAGGCGAGGAGTGGGTTCCGGAGAAGATACTTAAACTCTTCCTCACGGGCCTCGTCGCGAACACCGTATGTGGCAGCCCCTTGTTCCATCGTCTTACTATGAATCTGACACTGTGTGTAAGGTTGGGCTTCTTGTCTACGGATTTGAGCTCGACAATCACTCCTCGCATTTTGTAGCACCACTCTCGGGGCTCAGCCTTTTCGTCTTCGGGCAAGAAATCATTGTCACGGTACTGATGGCGTACATGACCGAGTGCTACCCTGGGCGAGCAGTCGAGGTCATGATCGTCTTCCAGTTCTTCCTTAACATCATGTGCTTCCACCCGCCCTTCTACACGCCGCAGTGGATTGCCAAAACAGCCGGCGCAAAGGTGCCATACATCGTCTACGCGTTGCTCCCCATCGTCTTCTTTCCAGTTTGTATTGGCACATTCATGTGGAAAGGCGCGAGGATTCGCAGCAGGGGAGCCATGCTTTCTATCTCGAAGAGGGAATGAGGATACCGAAACACTACTTACTAGTCAGACAAGTTCCGATTAGAGTCACTCATTATCTCCCTTTGGCTAATTAATTATACGGGACACTCACCAAGATTCTATCCGAATTCTTGCCTTCTGCCATTTCTATGTTCTGTCGTGAGCCGGAACTTAATGCTTGTGCCTTTATCGGAAATGTAATCCTATATCGGCTACCGTTTGATTGGCACCGTCGACCGGACCGTTGGTTAAATAAGTAACGCCTCTGCGTAGAACTTGCTGACGTTCACGGTCTTCTAGATTTCCAAGTCATCATCTCGGGTACGTTTACCTCATCAAAACTATGCACTCATAGTGTGCAGTTGTGCACCGGTTACTAGGAGTTAGGAGAATGGAAGAGAGTCTGGGAAACCCACGATCTACTTATATGAGCAGCGAATAACCAACCGCATACAGTATATTTAGCTCTTCACGTTTTAATCATTCGATGATATTCGTATCCATGGTTACCTTTTTCACATGGTGGACCAGTGCATCTGGCGCGTGGCGGCGGTGGAAATTTGTGCAAAGTCGATGTCTCTGTTGCACACTTAGAGGCTTGTTCTGCCGCCCTAACTATAGTTTCACGTGTGAAAATGGAGATTTACAAACCTTCATGTAGGAACGATTTGCTAATGTAAGACCGGTGAAGAAAGCGAGGTTGAGCAGCAGTGGTGACTGTGTTGACGATCTTGCGAGTGGGGGACTTGCTGTTCCCGACCTAACAACCTAGTGAATTTGCTGTGTGGTGGGCATAACGAGGTACGTAATGGAATATTCCCCTACCTTGGATGTTGTCGGCCTGATGAGGCTCCGCTTAGGACTTCAAGTGTCTCCGGAAACTTGGGTACCACTAGCTAGCTTTCTGTAGATAGAGTTAGCGTTCGCTACCACCGTACCTACCTGCTTAGGTAGGCTAGGTTGGGTAGGTAGGAACCAGGGTTGGCACCTAGCTGGCAGATAAGGGAGCATATATTCGGTAGCTTCGGATACCTATAGATAAGAGCCGAGCCGGTTTCGTGGGGCTTATCAGGAGGCCCCATTCCCCACTCTAATGCCAAACCCTTATCTCCTACATCTGATAGAGGTCCTTGACAATACAAGATATGATTGATTTCTAAGACCGTGTGCACTGTAAAGAGTTTGTTGGGATGAATGGTACATCCGTATAGTACCATACTTTTGTTAGTACTGGTTTTTGGGGTGTCGGAACAGCATTACCCCGTCTGAGAACCGTGACTCTTCTCACACCTTTCACTGTCCCTCCGGCTGGGGGATAAGAGTTGAATAATATGTGTTTGTAACGACCTTATCATAAAAGAGCCTAGTTGTCCGGCCTAGGGCTCTTTCGTTGTGCCGCCCTGGTCTTGAGTGCATCGGTTAGAGCACGAGTGGAACCAAGCCTCGCCAACTGAGATAATTGAACGCAAACTCGCAGTCTTAGCTTCAAAAACAGCATGCTGGTTTCTTGATCCTGCAATTCAGAACCCTCAGGCCCGGAGCCATGCGTGAGCATGGGCCGGTTGGGTCGTCTTCCTGGGACTCGGCCATAAATATCTCCTCACCCCAAGTGCTGGGCTCAGAAAATTCAACTGACGCCACACCGGGCTACTCGACTTACCCTTCTGGATGTCACAAACATGAAGTTGTTTATCGCCACTCTTGCTCTCTGCCAAACAGCGTGGTCTACACCGTCTCTTCCAATACGATTAGAGACTAGGACATCCCTAAGCTCGGGCCTTGCCAACGTCCACCTGTTGTTCGATACGCCAGTTGACGGCCTAATCAAGTTTACATACGGGTCTTGTACTTCGATCGGTGAGCAAGATGCCTATAGTGTGGTCAGTCAAGGCTTCTCGTCGCATGATAGACTTGTTTGGATTATACCCGAGGAAGTCAACTCAGGCGGCTGCATTTCAGCGTGGGGTTCATCCGGCACTCTCCTGGGCCGTAGCGAAAAGCAGCACTTCGACATACGGAGTAGTCGGCGTAGCCTCTCAAAGCGTGGACCCTACAGCGTCACAATGACGAATGACACCGGAATCGATCCCTGGGGCCCCTGGTTTGACGGGGTGGAACTATTGAGGGGCAAGAATATGAGTGCCGTCGATGTCGCGAAAGCGAAGAGCAAAGACATCGCCATAGTCGGTGCTGGCATGTCCGGCCTCATGACCTACTTATGCCTGACACAAGCCGGTCTGACCAACGTGAAGATCATTGAGGCGGGTGAGAGATTAGGTGGCCGGGTACACACCGAATATCTATCCGGTGGTCCGTTCGACTATAGCTACCAGGAAATGGGACCGATGCGGTTTCCCAGCACCTACACCATGGATAACGCTACATACAACATCACGGACCACCAACTTGTCTTCCAGCTTGCCGAGGAGATGAACAACATAAACCGTCATGATAAAAACCTGTCGGTAGACTTCATTCCATGGTACCAGTCGAGCAGCAATGGATTGCAGTACAAAAACGGCATCCGTCTCCCCAACGGAATGCCGCCAACAGCGGCTCAAGTGGCAGCAAACGCATCGCTGGCTATTCCATCTATCTTGGACAACTCAACTCAAGAACTACAGAAAGCGGTCGAGGATTCTCTTCCGGGCGCTGAATTCTACGTTAAGGTGGCTCAGAACATGTTCAAAGCCCACCGCGAGTTCCTAGATGGCGGTTTAGCTGGCCTTCCCGGCGACCAGTGGAGCGAATTTGGCTACATGATGAATTACTTAAAGGCTAACCTAAACGACACGGATATTGTCGGTGGTGGCTCAAGTGCGGTTTCTTTTTGGGACGAGGTGAGTCAAAACCGTAGGCTAGAGAAGTTGATGGGGATGGAAGAAAAACGGCTACTAAACTGCGGTACAGCTTTACGAGGGCCTCTATTTCAGTGCCACTACCTGGAAGACCATCGATGGTGGTAAGATGGCCCTTCGTTATAACCTTATTCCTCTTTACCGTAGTTAATCCGGAATTACTAGGACTCAACCGGCTTCCCCTTTCTTTCCACCCGCTCGTCGATGGGGCTACTACCATGAACCGAACCGTCGAGCGGGTCAAGTATTCATCTTCTCCGTCTTGTAATAAGAAGATAACTGTGCAGTCGCGCAACAGTTACAGCGACATCCTTCAAAACAGCACTCACGACTATGCGGTGTTAGCGGTGCCGTTCTCGATCTTGAAAAAGTGGCGCATTGATGGTGAGCAACCTATGAAGCCTTTGTTTAATCAAGTGCTAACATCATTGCCCCAAGCTCTTCCCATCACGATGCAAAATGCCATAAATAATGTCCCATATACTGCCGCCTGCAAGGTTGCACTTGAGTTTAGGACCCGTTTCTGGGAGCACTTCGAAAACCCTATTTATGGATCTTGTTCTACAAACACGGGTAAATAAATCCCTGCATTGCGGTTAAAGCTCATTAACCCAGGTTAACGCGTCCTTCCCCCTCCTCCCACTCTAGATATTCCCGGCATTGGTAGCATCTGCTATCCATCCTACAACATCAACGGCACCGGTCCGGCCACAATCCTTGGCTCCTACATATCCGGAAGCCAGTGGGGCGCACGCTGGGTTGCGACACCGGAGCAGGAGCATGTCGAATACGTTCTCAACGCTATGATCGAAATCCACGGTGATGTCGCCCGCGAGCAGTACACCGGAAAGTATAATCGACGATGCTGGATGCTCGACCCCCTCGAATCAGCTAGTTGGGCGTCGCCATTAATCGGACAGCACCAGCTCTACTTGCCAGAGTACTTCAAGACTCACAACAATGTAAGTGTCGTCCGCGGGGTTGCTCTGTGATCAAGCAAGCCTGATCTTAATGCGAAACTGACTGATGCATCCCCCAAAAAGATGATATTTGTTGGTGAGCACACAAGCTATACACATGCCTGGATCGCGTCCGCCTTAGAGTCTGGCATTCGTGGTAGTGTTCAGCTACTACTTGGTAAGTCTACCTGAGGGGTGACCAGTTGGAAGCGAAGAAGGGCTGACCCTCTCCCTTCCGAAAGAACTCGGCCTGGTCGACGAAGCTAAGACAACTGTGGAAAAATGGATGGCGCGGTGGATAGAAGTGGTGAGTAACTTGTTTCCGAGGCCGATCGTGGCTTGCTGACTCACAATTCTACGCAGTAATTAACTACGGGATTATGCTCTCTCTGGTTAGGAACCATCCGGTGGGCAGGCCGATATATTGCTGTTCTACTTAAGGCATTTGAGGATTATAGGAGTAGCAATAGCAATGAAGAGTAATCCGACGAGCGACTTCGGCGCCGATACTTCCCTTTTGGCCAGCACACACAACGCGAATAAGGTGGGGGCCGTTTGCCACGACGAATCCCGGCATTCTGGCCGCTCTCCCAGCTGCCCTAAGCCTTTGCGACGATCTCTAGAGCGTTTCTATATTTGCTAAGCTGCCGCCTTCTTTTCCCCTAGAGCCTCCAACCCTGGCACACCATACATAGATGTTGACATAGTTCCTCAAAGGACATTTATTGACATTCTGCGTCTTTGGAAACCTATGTATTACATGGAATTGGGCTGTATTCGTGTTCAGTGCGTATTGCCATACTGCTTGATCTAATCATGGCTGGCTTACCAGCTTTCGAAACATGTGGTCAGCTCTGTCCAAATCCCCCTTCAGGTCATGCTCCCAAATCCACAGGAATCTTCTGTTCAAATTCTCGACAATCTTCGTCATATCTTCACGCAGTTCCGGATGTGTGAATGAATAGATCTGACCGGTTTCTTGGCTTGTCTGGACCACCCGCTGGGCGCGAGGACGCCGGATGAGGTCGTAAACTTGAAATGCGAGTGGCAACTCCCCCTCGTTCTCAACATTCCCAAGCAGGTGTGACAGGACAAGCGCATCTTCCATGCATTGGCCGGCTCCGGAAGCCTGATGGGGAGTCATTGCGTGAGCTGAATCTCCGAGGAGACAGATCCGATCGTTGCAATAGGTCGGAGTATTCATATGATGGTGAAGAGCCCATTGGATAGGGTCGGCCCACTAGTTTCACAAGAATTATTATCCACTAATTAGCTTCTTGTAGTTCTCAATCCGCAAAGATCTATATGCCGGGGAGGAGGGGGGTTCTCACATCAAGCAACTTCACTAATCTCCGGTCTGTGGTGTCCGCGAAATCAGCAATCATCTCTTCCCGGGTGACTGTTCTGGTCCACTGCTCGCACGTCCATGGATCCTCGACAAATTTGCATGCGACTAGGTTCAACTGGGTGCCCTTTGAGATGGGGTATGTCATGAAGTTGACGTTGTGTCCGATGAAGCATTTGGCGTCCCCGGCATGACTGCCAAGGATCTTCAAGGCGTCTTCCATCGGTATAGTGGCCCTGTATGCATACTTCCCACTATAAGTTGCTTTAACCTCGCTGGGGTACTGCTCGGCGAGAACATAGCTCCTCGCAGGCCCCTTCACACCGTCGGTGCCGACCACGGCTGAAGCATGCGCGACCTCGCCATCCTCGAATGTGATGCTCACCCCGGCCGCAACATTCCCCATGGTCCTGACTCGCTTGTTGAACCGGACCCTGTCTCCGGGGATCATGCTCGTCATTATGTTCAGCAAGTCCCATCGGTGTGCGCTGGTCCGCTCGTAACACTCGGCTCCGAATGGGGCGGGTGCCCAGCCTCGCCTCGTACCAAACCCCTCCTCTACATACAAGACATCCATGGCGACGTGGTGTTTGTTTGGAGTGACGTTTCCAGACGAGATATCGCCGTACATGCTGCGTAGTTTAGGGTCGATCATTTCCATCGCGCGGAGGGCGTTCGGTCCGAACCCCACGCCGGCACCGACAAGGCTAAATTTTGGGGCGGCTTCGTAGAGAACGAAAGGGACATTATTCTTGAGACATGCGATGGCGAAGGTGAGACCCCCTATTCCAGCTCCTATGATTGCGATCTCAAACGGCGGCTTGTCCTGAGACTTGGAATCGACGGAGTGCGCTGTCTTCGGTTGACCGGCATCATCTCGTTCTTGTCCAGCCCCGAAGAGAGAAAACACCGATGTGTAGGTGCTCCTCAGGCAGGACAAGATGGTACCCATGGTGCGTGAGGGTTCCGGTTACCAGTATGCCCTCGTGGCGATATCGAGGAAGAGATGCAAATGATTAGTTATTAATTATTATTGTCCATCGAGCCGGCCGGCCTCGGCAGACCACCTGCCGATTTACGTGGGGAGCGCGATCATAGAAGCTGCCGGTGAATTCGATCAAGAAACTGGAAGCGAGAGTTTCTGCCGTGTTGAAATTGCCCCACACTCGACGGCATGGCCAACCGATCGATCGGGTGCATGCATGCCGCACTCATATCCACACAACCTAGGATGTCTTTTGCGCCGCAAGAATATGGACCCGACTTACTGGTTTAAAGTTTATGCTCGGTGCGTCACTACGTCTAGCCGCGACCCACCTACTCGACTCGCTCTGCGGTTTGGCTGCATGCCGCACAGCTTCAGGTGCGCATGGAGCAAGCTCGTCCAGGGTTACCATGTTGTTCGGATAACCGCATCCGCATCCGCATCTACATCCGCATTCGCACTGGTAGTTGCTTGGTTACAGGATGTCTCGCCTACGGTCGGCTAAGCTGTGCGGCTTCAGGTCAATTTGATCGTAGAATATAGTGGCCCCCACGGATGGCATGCGGCACGAAAACCACGAGAAAGGGGACAACGAAAGTCGTTCGAAGAATATCGACTCCTTAAAGGACCCAACAGCTCAGTTATCTCATGCAGCAGAATCACGACAATTCTTAAATTCTTTGAACCCAAATAAAACCGGCATTATGCGTGGCTCAGCAGCCACAGGGGGCATCCAGATTGCCATCGACCGCGGTGGTACCTTTACAGATGTCCACGCTATCGTCCCCGGTCGAGATGACATTGTGCTCAAGCTTCTCTCCGTGGATCCGCAAAACTACCCTGATGCACCTGCTGAAGGCATCCGACGGGTGCTTGAGGAGGCGCTGGGAAATCCGGTACCACGTGGTGATCCTATCAACCTATCTCCCGTCTCCAGTATCCGTATGGGCACAACTGTAGCAACAAATGCTCTCCTCGAAAGAAAGGGCGAACGGTCAGCCCTGCTCATTACCAAAGGCTTTCGGGACCTTCTGGTCATTGGAAACCAGGCCAGACCGGATATTTTCGACTTGACGGTGTCTAAGCCTGGTGTTCTCTATGAGAAAGTCGTCGAAATCGACGAGCGAGTAACCCTGGAAGGGTTTACTGAAGATCCGGAGAAGAAGGCTATTGATGTTACTTCTGATCCCAATCTTGTCGTCGGACTTTCAAAGGAGGTGATTCGGGTCCTACGCAAGCCGGACTTAGATCATGTCTATAAGGAGATCATGAATCTCCGTGACGAGGGCTTCAAGAGTCTGTCGGTGTGTTTCATGCATAGTTACACATATCCGGACCACGAGCTTGCTGTTGCTAGAATTGCTGAGGATCTCGGTATGAGCGTATCAGTTAGCTCCGCCCTGCAGCCAATGGTAAGAAAACGAAAAATAGATGGATGCATAAGACCAAGTGTGTCACAGCTGCTAACAAATCACTTCTTTACAACAGATCAAGGCAGTCCCCCGTGGACAGTCTGCAACCGCTGACGCGTACCTCACTCCCCTGATCCGCGGATATGTGGAAGGTTTCAGGGAGAACTTCATTGGCCGCTTGGGAGATTCTTCAACAACCCGCTGCGATTTTATGCAGAGCGACGGGGGACTGGTTGATTTCCGCAGGTTTTCCGGCTTGCGGGCAATCCTTTCTGGCCCTGCAGGTGGCGTAGTTGGCTATGCGCAGACGTCGTTCGACAAGGACAAAGGGAAGCCAATTATCGGCTTCGACATGGGTGGTACATCGACAGGCACGTTTAGGAGCAAACCTTCATCCTCCATGGAACTAGTAAGCTTACACATTTACACAAACAGACGTCTCACGATACGCGGGTGCGTATGAGCATGTTTTTGAAACCAACACCGCAGGCATTGCACTCCAGACCCCGCAACTAGATATTAACACTGTCGCTGCTGGTGGTGGTTCGTGCCTGGTCTGGTCCAACGGACTATTCAGGGTTGGACCGGAGAGTGCCGGTGCCCACCCAGGCCCGGCATGTTACCGAAAGGGCGGTCCACTTACAGTTACCGATGCAAACCTTTTCCTCGGCCGGCTTGTTCCCGAGTACTTCCCGCAGATCTTTGGCGAAAATGAGGACCAACCCCTTGATATCGTCGTGACCCGAAAACTATTTGAGCAACTGAAAGACAATATTAACTCATCTCTCCCTCCCGAGTCATCTAGACTGACGGCTGAGGAAGTTGCGCTAGGGTTCCTCCGGGTCGCCAACGAGAGCATGTGCCGGCCGATTCGCACGTTAACTGAAGCTCGTGGTCACGATGCTGCACACCACGACCTTGCAGTTTTCGGCGGTGCTGGCGGACAGCACGCTTGCTCCATTGCTGCTGCTTTAGGAATTGGCCGAGTCATCATGCATCGCTTCAGTTCCATCCTTTCTGCCTACGGCATGGCCCTTGCAGACATCGTCTCTGACGTGCAGGCGCCGTTAGCTTGTGTCTTTAACAGCGCAAACCTCGGTCAGATAAAGACAGTTGCAGCCGAACTCCGAGCAAAAGCCGAGGATAGTCTCAGAAGCCAGGGTCTCGACAGCGACACTGCTGTGGAAGACGAGCTGTTTTTGCATATGCACTACGAAGGATCGGATACACTGATCATGATCTCCCAGGATGGAGACGAATGGGATTTCGCCACCAAGTTCATTCAGCGGCATCGGCAAGAATTTGGCTTCACTATGCCTCGCGAAGTCTACGTTGGCGACGTTCGTGTTCGTGCTGTTGGAAAGAGTAAGGCTGCTGCGTTGGTGACGATTCCAGCGAGGGAGATGAGAAACACGCTGCTTTCTCCTGCGCCCAAGGAAGCCGTGGAAATGGTCAAGCATATCTACCTAGATGGCTCGGGCTGGCAAGAAATCCCGGTATACTTGCTTAACTCGCTCCAGCCAGGCAACCAGGTCAACGGCCCAGCTATGATCATTGACAACACCCAGACGATAGTGGTTGCTCCCAACGCAAGAGCCACTACGCTCAGAGAACATATTGTTATCGACATTGAGACTCTAAAGCTACACACAAATTCCTTGACTAGCTCAGTCCTTGATCCCGTTCAGCTATCCGTATTTGGACACCGCTTCATGGGTATTGCCGAGCAGATGGGTAGGACGTTGCAAAAGACCAGCGTCAGCACCAACATCAAGGAGCGGCTGGACTTCTCGTGCGCCCTATTCTCGGCAAACGGCAAGCTTGTCGCGAACGGTAAGCTGAGAACAAAATCCCCTCAGAACAATATGTCGATCTGGGTGGCTAATGCCAGTAGCTCCACATGTTCCGGTGCATCTTGGCAGTATGCAGTATGCAGTCCTTTGGCAACACGAGCACTGGAAAGGAAAGCTAAAGGAAGGCGACGTCCTGGTGTCAAACCATCCCAGTAATTCTGCCCCTTTTTCATAATTTCGCATACAATGTCCCTCCCCAAATCAACCACATGCCGTAAAGAACACTCACTGACCGCTGATACCTGACCAATCATATAGTTTGCGGAGGCACTCATCTACCTGATATTACAGTCATCACTCCTTTCTTCAAAGACGGGGAGATCGTCTTCTACGTCGCCTCTCGAGGTCACCACGCCGATATAGGGGGAATCTCCGCAGGCTCTCTCCCACCTAACTCGACAGAACTATGGCAGGAGGGTGCAGCTATCGAAGCTGTCAAACTTGTCGAGGGAGGGGAGTTTAACGAAGACGCTATGCGGGAACACTTACTTGAGAAGCCTGCCAAGTATCCAGGATGTAGCGGCGCCCGGAACTTGTCGGACAACTTTGCAGATCTTCGCGCCCAAACTGGTGCAAACCAGAAAGGAATAACGCTAATCGGTCAGCTGGTCGAAGAGTATGGTCTCGAGACAGTCTTGGTATGTTTTCCCCAATGGCAACAGGCAGAGCTGTCGACAATCAGCCCTTGGAAACGCCGGAACCTAATTATTAACTTATCATAATAGTTCTATATGAACGCAATCCAAGAAAATGCTGAGCTTGCTGTCCGCCGCTTGTTGAAAGGCATGTACGCCAAATCTAGTGGACGTCCACTTGAAGCTGTTGAGCACATGGACGACGGCACACCGATAAAACTCAAGATTACTATTAATGGCAAGGACGGAAGCGCCGATTTTGATTTCACAGGCACTGGCCCTGAAGTTTACGGTAAGACCCTGTCTAGATCTAAACTCCATGAGTGTTTTAATGCAAGCTGCGACTAAAACTAGCTACATTTATTAGGAAGCACAAACGCCCCCACCTCAGTCACATATTCGGCCATTATATACGTACTGCGCTGTCTAGTGAAGGAAGATATACCCCTTAACCAGGGCTGCCTAACCCCAATTAACGTCATCATGCCGGAACGAACCTTGCTTTCGCCTAGCGCAGAGGCTGCCGTGGTGGGCGGCAACTGCGTCACGTCGCAGCGCGTCACCGACGTTATCCTCCGTTGCTTCGATGTCTGCGCGGCTAGTCAGGGCTGCTTGAACAACCTCACATTTGGCAAAAGTTCGCGCCTAGACGCCGACGGCAAGTACACCCCAGGCTATGGCTACTACGAAACCATCGCTGGCGGGGCGGGTGCCGGGCCTACGTGGCGTGGCACAGACGGCGTTCACGTTCACATGACCAACACGCGTATTACCGACGTCGAGATATTTGAGCGCAGATATCCTTGCCTTGTGCGGGAATTCAGCCTCCGTACTGGCAGTGGCGGTGCCGGTCTTCATCCGGGAGGGGAGGGCTGTGTTCGTGATATCGAGTTCCGCGAGCCGCTCTCCGCAGCCATTCTCTCGGATCGCCGGGTCCACGCGCCGTACGGCTTGAACGGCGGTGACCCCGGGGCCGTTGGATTAAATCTATTCGTCAAGAAGCTGCCTGGCGGCGGTGGAGACCGCGTCATCAACCTGGGAGGGAAGAACTCCATCCAGGCGGACGTTGGCGATCGGATCGTGATCCGGACGCCGGGAGGCGGGGGCTGGGGTAGGAGGCCTAGCGGGGGAACAAAGGATGCCCATCTTAACGGCTACGCGCCGGTGAATGGAAACGGGAAGAGTGTACCTTATAGAGCGGGGATGGGGAGCATCGCATTGACCCAATCCATGCAAAACAGTAATTAGCTACTGGAATTTTCGCTGAAATTACACGAAGACGAAAAGCTTCATCTATAGAACTACGATCTCGGTCACATCAACCCCACTTGACTACCCGTCGTTAACGGAATGCGCTGTGATACTTACCTCCCTTGCGTATCCTGATAAGACACCTTAGCTGCGTCCTAGCGAGCGCACTACATATTACGTTGTACTTACCCACACCTACTTATTGTAAAGGTAGGTACCTTGTTACTTCCATCGCAAATCCACACGAGGCAGCATATCAGTAGAGTCGCTGTATGATGTTGTTCTATGGTCCTCGAAACCTCGAGCTTATTATTACCGTTGCTAGCTATGCTAGAACC
>Ga0164242_10000466_pt1 | contig 48632 bp, 48 predicted proteins | sample OricomgcompostMG_FD_108783 | JGI IMG/M metagenome (GOLD analysis project Ga0164242, IMG submission 108783) | Miracle-Growth compost microbial communities from Emeryville, California, USA - Original compost - Miracle growth compost (MG) ... | reverse complement strand
GGCCTCGCCGTTGCGGCCGAACATCGCCTGCAGCAGGTCGGCCTGCTCGGTCTTGGTCGGCAACCCGGTCGAGGGGCCACCGCGCTGGATGTCGATGACCACCAGCGGCAGCTCGGTCATCACCGCAGGCCGATGGTCTCCGACTTCAACGCGATGCCAGGCCCCGAGGTGGTGGTCATTCCCAGCGCGCCGGCGAACGAGGCACCCAGGGCAGCGCCGATGCCGGCGATCTCGTCCTCGGCCTGGAACGTGGTGATCCCGAACTTCTTGTGCTTGCTCAACTCGTGCAGGATGTCCGAGGCCGGCGTGATCGGGTACGTGCCCAGGAACACCGGCAGCCCGGACTGCACACCGGCGGCGACCAGGCCGTACGCCAGGGCGAGGTTCCCGGAGATGTTGCGATACGTGCCCGGCGTCATCGGCGCCGGCTTGATCTCGTACCGCACCGCGAACGCCTCGGTGGTCTCCCCGAAGTTCCAGCCGGCGTTGAACGCGGTGATGTTGGCGTCGCGGATGTCGGGAACCTTGGCGAACCGCTTGGTGAGGAAGTCGGTGGTGGTCTCGGTCGGGCGGCCGTACATCCACGACAAGAGGCCCAGCGCGAACATGTTCTTCGCGCGGGCGGCGTCCTTGCGTGAAAGCCCGAACTCCTTGACCGCCTCGACCGTCATCCCGGTCAGGTCGATCACCGAGAGGTTGTACTCCTGGGCCAGCGACCCGGCGCCGTCGTCTTCGAGCGGGTTGGCGTCGTAACCGGCCTTGGCCAGGTTGCGGTTGGTGAAGTCGTGGGAATCGACGATGATCCGTCCCCTTCCTCATGTCGCCGAGGTTCGCCTTCAGGGCGGCCGGGTTCATCGCGACCAGCACGTCGGGCGCATCACCCGCAGTGAGGATGTCGTGGTCGGCGAAGTGGACCTGGAAGGACGACACCCCGGGCAACGTGCCCTGCGGCGCCCGGATCTCCGCGGGGAAGTTCGGGAACGTCGACAAGTCGTTGCCGAACGCCGCCGACTCCTGGGTGAACCGGTCACCGGTCAGCTGCATGCCGTCCCCGGAGTCGCCCGCCAACCGGATGATCACCCGGTCGAGCTGCTGCACCTGCTTGGTCACGCCCTGCGCCTTCTCTCCCCCGACCTGACAACCAACATTCCTGGGCCTGACGCTCTCGACGAGTGGGGCGTGGAGCGCTTTCCGCTGAGTTGGGCTCTGACATGCTTCGTACATCCGCTCTCGTATCCACATTTGAGCCCGTGCCTCTGACCTCACTCCCCTACATCGGCATGCAGGAAGCCACGGCTGCGACAAATCGCGTCACCATGAGGCCATCGCTCCGAGATCGACGACATCGCTCGCACGAGTGCCATCGCGGTCAGGTTCAGCCAGCCCGAATACCGGAGTAATCGCTACGCTCAAGGTGGACACAATTCGGCGGCCGCGCGAGTCACGCGCCAGTTCCTCCGAGCGCACTTTCGGCGTCTCGGGTGCCCGGGACCACTGCCCCCCGTTGTCGTCATGGTTCGATCAGATCAGTTGGGCCACCCATGCGGGCCGGGCGTTATCGGGATCGTTTGGAAGCCATATTGGTTTCGGCCCCATATCCGCTGCGCATTTTCGACGTCAAGGCGCATTGGCAACCGGCGCTGCAGTAGGGCCTGCAACCCGATACGTGATTCAAGCCGCGCCAATGGAGCGCCAAGACAATAGTGTGGACCGTGAGAGAACGCGAGGTGTTGATTCGGGTTCCGCCTCATGTCGAACGTGTCAGGGTCGGGGAATTGGCCGGGGTCGCGGTTCGCTGCGGCCCACATGAGCCATACCTTCTGCCCTCTGCGAATCAGGTGTCCGTCGACCTCGACATCGTTCTTCGCGATCTTGAACGAGGCAGTGGTGGGGGATTCGGTGCGAAGCACTTCTTCGATGAATCCCTCCATCAGATGTGGGTCGGAAGCAACGTCGCGAGCTGCCTCTGGCATGTCTTGTAGAGCAAGGGCAGCGTGGGAGAAAAGATTCGTCGTTGTTAGGTTTCCTGCGGTCCAGAAGCCCGCGACGAAGTAGTGCACCTCGTCGGGAGTGAGGTATTCGTTTCCATCATCGACAGCGCTGACGATCTGTGAGATCACGTCGTCGCCGGGACTGAGTCGACGTCGTTCGACGAGGTCCGCGAAGTAGTCCAAGACGGTGCCCTTGGCTCGAGTGTCGTAGTCAGTAAGGAATTCGAGCACGTCGTCCGGCACCCCGAGAATCGCGTTCACCGCGAGCACCGGCAGTCGATAGGCGAAGTCTCTGACGTAGTCCACGGACTGACCGGAAAGGAGTTTGGCTTCGACATCGTCGAGCAGCGTGTGCGCCATGGTTGACAGAGAAAGCTCCAACTCCTTCAACCTCCGTCTTGTGAAGGCCCTCGCCGAGAGCTTCCGAAGCACCTTGTGTCCAGGGTCATCGCGGGCCGACAGTCGACGGACCTGCACCTCGTAGTTTGGTGTGCCTTCGTCATCGAGGATCGCCGGTGATCCGAGGCTGGAGAATCGCTTGGTGTCGCGAGCGGTGCGCTCCACGTCGGCGTAGCGAGCGAACGTCCAGAATCCATAGTTCTCGTGCCAGTGGATGGGGTGCCGTTCACGCAGTTCACGTAGGACATCTGCTCGGTGCTCAGCGAACTCGAGACTAAACAGGTCATACTCCTGTGTGGGAGGGGCCAGCGTCATCTCTCCTTCTTTCCCGCGGCGTCGGGGTTTCACTTGCTGTGGCCACGCAGTCGAACTATGGTATGCGACATGCATACATCAGACAGTCGAGGGAGCGTAACGCATTCTGGTCGCACCTGCCAGAGGTTCGATGCTCGCGGGAGGGCTGAAGTCGTCCACGGCTCTCGCGGCAACGGTCGCCAGCATGGCTAAGGCCACCGCTCCTGCGGCCGGTCTTCGCGCATATGAGTGGACGAAGGCGCGCATTCTCGACGGCACGTTCCCATCTGGCGACATGATCAGCGAGGTCAGCGTAAGCGAAGCACTTGGCGTATCTCGTACCCCTGTGCGGGAGGCGTTCCAACGGTTGCAGTCCGAGGGAACACTCGAGCTTTATCCGAAGCGGGGAGCGCTCATCAAGCCAATCACTCCACGGGACATGCGGGACGTCATGGAGGCTCGGTTGTTGATCGAGCCCTGGGCAGCAGCTGCTGTGGCCCGGCTGCACAACCGTAGCGAACTCCTTGAGGTCGTAGAACACCACGTCGAGGTGGTCGAATCGGCGCAGTTGCCCAACGATGCCGTTCAGTTTCAGGAGGCCGATCGCTCACTACACGAAGCGATCGTTGCCGCCACCGAGAATGCGCTGGTCGCGCGGTTCTACGAGTCTCTGCGTTACCGGCAGCTCCGGCTCGGTGCCATGGTGCTGACCAGAGTTCGGGGCCGGTCGCAAGAAATCCACCGCGAGCACCGCGAAATCCTTGAGGCCATCCGGTCCGGTGACGCAACGGGAGCTGCGCAAGCTGTTCACCGGCACGTGGTGGGCACGCGCGATGCGCTAGGACTCGACTCAGAGCCGCGGATTGTGCCAATGCCGGATGTCGGAGACGACGAACGCGACGACGGGACTGAGTGACCGGTGAACTTCGAACTCACGGATGACCAGGAACTGTTCCGCCAAACAGCACGCCGGTACCTCGCCAAGCTCACGCCGATGGGACCGACACCCATCGGGAGCGAAGGACCCTTCGTCATCGACCGCGAGGCTTGGCGCGCCGCCGCCGAACTCGGGTGGACCGCGATGTTTGCTCCCGAATCGGCCGGAGGAGGATCTCTTAGCGGCCGTCCCGTGAGCGACTTGGCGATCATCGCGGAGGAGTTTGGTCGCCAACTGGGTGTGGGGCCACTGATCCCCGTGAATATCGCGATTCGCGCTCTCGCGGGCGACCCACAGCGTCACGGGTCGACGCTCAGCGAACTGGTGTCAGGGACGACTCTGGCCACCTGGGCGGTTGCGGAGTCAGCCGAGCGCTGGTCTCCCGACTCGGTGACACTACGTGCGACACCAGTCGGAACAGAAATCGAACTCACTGGAACGAAGCGGTACGTGGAGTCGGCGCTCGACGCAGACATCTTTGTCGTCGTTGCGCGGACAGGCAGCGGCCTCACTCAGGTCGTGGTACCGGCGTCGGTCGGTGGAGTGCGGACGACCCGGTCGAAGAGCCTTGATCTCCGTCGTGAGTTCGGCACCGTCACCTTGGATCACGTCCGCGTGCCGCTGACGTCGACGGTCGGCGCTCTGGGCGACGCCCAGCCAGCGGTCCAACAACTGTTCCACATCGCCTCGGTACTGCAATGCGCCGAGAGCGTCGGCGTTATAGACCGCATGTTCGAAATGACGCGCCAGTACATGGACGACCGTGTCGCGTTCGGACGCCCACTTGCCGCTTTTCAGGTGCTCAAACACCGCGCGGCCGATTTGTTGATGAGTCTCGAATCAGCCAAGGCCATCACAGATGCTGCCATCGCTGCGCTTGACTCAGGGTCGGCCGAGGCACCAGCGCTTGCGGACGCTGCTCAGTCCTACGTGAGCGACCTCGCTCCCTCTTTCGTTCAGGAGTGCCTACAAATCCACGGAGGCATCGGATACACGTGGGAGCATCAGCTTCATCTGTTCTTGCGCCGCGCCACGGTGAACCGCATGTTGCTGGGCTCACCCGAACAGCGCCGGCAGGCACTCGAGACGAGGTTTCGGGGCTGGGCTCCGGAAGGGAGCCTTGCGCATGCCTGAGTCGAATATTGAGAACGTAGAACAGTTTAGGGATCGGGCACGCAGGTGGATCACGGAAAATCTCGCTCCTGTTCGCCCCGATGCATCTGAGAGCCTCGATCTAACCCGAGCCCGCGACCTGCAAGCAATGATCTTCGACGCGGGTTTCGCCGGGATTGCCATGCCGCGCGAGTATGGAGGGGCTGGCCTCACCCTCGATCACCAAGCAGCCTGGGCTCAAGAGACGCGCGGGCGCGAGGTCCCCGACATCCTCTACGTTTCGATCGGCGTACTCGGGGTGACGTTGCTTGAACACGGTGCACCAGACTTCGTGGCCGAACACCTGCCGCGCATACTGCGCGGTCAGGAGGTGTGGTTGCAGATGCTGTCTGAGCCATCGGGTGGTTCAGACATGGCGGCTGTGACCACGCGAGCAGTGCGCGCGGAAAGGGGCTGGGTTCTCAATGGCGCAAAGATCTGGACGAGCCTCGCCGACCGGGCCGATTGGGGGATGTGTCTCGCCCGCTCGGACCGTAACCGATCGAAACACGGCGGCCTGTCCATGTTTGCGATACCGCTCGCGGCCCCGGGGGTCACGATCACGCCCATCATTGGGCTCGACGGCGGCCCTGCCCACTTCTTCCAGGAGTTCCTCGATGACGTCGCGGTTCCGGCCAACCATTTGGTTGGCGGGGAGAACGATGGGTGGCGCGTTGCGCGCGACCTCCTCAAGAGCGAACGGAACGCCATCACCGGCGTTGGTCACGGCCTCGGACTGCGCCAGAGCAGCGTGGGCGAGTCGACGAATCTGGTCGCCCAGCCATTCGCGGCGTCTACGACCCACGCGGACCCAGTTTTGGACGACGCCGTCGTCCAAAACTGGGTCAACGAGACGGTCCGAGTCGAACTCGGCAAGCGCATTTCGACCGGGATGCGTGTCGGTGCAATTGACGGCAGTTGGGGATCCGTTCTCAAGCTCTCCCTCGCTGCGGAGGGCATACGCAGCGCCGAAGTGAAACTACGCGCTGCGGGGATCGATGCGGTGATCTGGGACTCCGAAGATCCAGCGATACCCCCTCCGGCCCTCTCATGGTTAACCTCGCGCCGCTACTCGATCGCCGGTGGCACCAATGAGATCCAACGCAACATCATCAGCGAACGCATTCTCAAGATGCCGCGAGAACGTGCGATCGACAACCGCGGGCTAGCGCCTGAAGCGGTCGGCGAGAAGCCCCTGCAGGGTAACTCGCGCCAGCCGGACGACGGTCGTCCGGCATCCAAAGGTAAGGGACGCTCGTGACTTCGATTGATCTGACCTCGTATGACAGCCTTCGACTGCAGTTCGCCGACGGAATCCTAACCGCGACGCTGCACAACCCAACCAAACTGAACGCCATTGATCCTGGCACTCAGCATGATCTCGACCGAATCTGGCGCGACGTCGACGAAGACGAAGGAATCCGCGCGGTAATCCTCACAGGGGAAGGCAGCGCGTTCTGCTCCGGTGTAGATATGACTGAACTCACTGGCGATGACGCACTACTGCACCGGGAAAAGGCCGCCGCCAAGCGTATCCGCGACCGAATATTCGATATCGTTGATTGCGAGACGCCCGTAATCGCGAAGGTCCGCGGTCCTGCCTACGGTCTCGGACTCAGTTACGCGCTCGCCTGCGACTTCGTTGTGGCCGCCGAGGACGCTCAGTTCTGCGACAGCCACATCAAGAACGGCATCACCGCCGGCGACGGATGTGTTGCGCTCGTTCCACTCGCGATCGGTCTGCGTCGCGCCAAAGAGATGCTCATGCTCGGTGAGCCGATCTCCGGGCTGCGGGCGGCCGAAATCGGGCTCATCAACCAGAGTGTCCCCGAGGCTGAACTCGACGCCGCCGTGTCCGCCTTGGCCCACAAACTGAGTTCCGGCCCGCCGCGAGCCTTAAGCTGGACCAAACTCTCTTTGAACACAGTCATGAAACAGGCCGCGCTCGGGGCGTTGGAGATATCGATTGCATACGACCTGTTGTCTCTGCGCACAGATGACGTGCGCGAGGGTGCTCGAGCCTTCGCAGAGAAGAGGCCCCCTCATTTCACAGGTTTCTAGCTGCCAGCCGACGAGGTCCAGTAAGCGGTGAATCCCCTAGCGCCTCACGGCCGTTTCAAATTCCGTACCGTCGAATGTTTACAGGTAGATGGCTAGTTTGCAGGTCCCGCGAGCGGTCGCTGAGAGCGGCCACGGAATTCCTTTGTGGTTTCGTCGTTGCTTGAACGTCTCTGTGGTCACCAGGGAAGTCCAGGTGGCTGGCGCCTTGGTGCGATACCGCATGTGGGACCACTCAGACGCCGACGGAGTCGTGTTGGTGCATGGCGCGTATGCGCACGCGCGATGGTGGGATCACATAGCGCCGTGGCTGGCCGAAGACCGTCGGGTCGTGGCCATCGACCTCTCCGGCCACGGCGACAGCGCGTGGCGTAAGCGTTACGACCTCGAAACTTGGGCTCGGGAAGTTGCGATCGCAGCCGAAGCAGCCGGAATGGTCCGCCCACTGCTCATCGGTCACAGTATGGGCGGTACCGTCGCCGCGCTCGCATCGGCCATCTATGGGTCAGCGTTCAGTGGACTTATTCTCGTCGACTCGTCGATGGGAACAGCGCCCACTAATGCCCCGCTACCGCAACGCGATCGAGCCTTGGTCGGATCAAAAACGTACGCGACTCTCCAGACGGCCGTGGAGAACTTTCGGTTACGCCCGGCTCAGGATGACAACGTCGAATTTGTGCTGCGGCATATCGCCGCTGAGTCACTTCGATGCGCAGACGAAACGTGGAGTTGGAAGTTCGACCCTCGTACGGCCATCCGCGATCCTCCGAGTCAGGCAGTCTTGGATCGTATGCGCGGCCCGGTGGCTCTTCTGCGCAGCGAGTATGGCATCGTCACTCGTCATGTTCGCGACGAGCTGCTAGCCAGGCTGCCTGACGACACGACGCTAATCGAGCTGCCCGGCGCGGGGCACCATTCAATGATTGATCAACCACTGGCACTTGTCGCTGCCCTTAGAACCCTGCTCGCCGTCTGGCCGCACACGGTCGCTGGCGCGGACCGCAGTTGAATCCCTGATAGGATCACGCGATTGGCCTGAGCGTTCGCGAAATCGCGGACGCGACATCAGTTGAAGGGTGAATGACTCCCTGACCTGGCCGGGCATGTTCGTCGATGCAGATATGGCTCGTCGGCGCCGCGCCTTCAGGCTGGCAGCGACGCCGAGCGCCCTGAAGGGTCATGCCGTAGGCGGCGAGCACGTAGCCAGCGTGTGTCCCGAGCCGTGCGTCGAGGAAGTTGAGCTGGGCCAAGAGTGAGGATGTGTGGGTTATCCGAGCGGAGCAGGTGCGGGAGGCACACCCGGGCAGGCATGAAGGTGCCGCGACGATGCTGTCGTTGTATGAGAGGGCAGATCCATTGCAGTTAGCTTCGCGCCGCCCGCGAGATGAGACGGGTGGCGGTAGCTCGACCAAACCCAGAGGCTCCACCCGCGACCGCTTGCCACAACACCCTCGATGTTCATCCGCTCAGCTCCCCCGCGTCAGACGTGCAATCTGGCGGCTGATCACCAACCGCTGTATCTGGTTGGTTCCCTCGAAGATCTGCATGATCTTCGCCTCGCGCATGTAGCGCTCGACCGGGAAGTCACGGGTGTAGCCAGCACCTCCGAACACCTGCACCGCGTCTGTGGTGACCTTCATCGCCGCGTCGGTCGCGACAAGCTTCGCGATACTTGCCGCGCGACTGTACGGGAGTCCGACATCTCTTCGGCGTGCAGCATCGAGCACCGTTGCGCGTGCCGAGTCGACGGCAGCGGCCATATCGGCCAGCACGAAGGCCAGCCCCTGATGTTCGATGATCGGCACTCCAAACTGTTCGCGCTCTGCCGCGTAGGCCGCAGCCGCGTCCAGCGCCGCCTGTCCCAGACCCACCGCGCAAGCACCAATCCCGAGGCGGCCAGAATCCAACGCGCTGTAGGCGATGCGCAGGCCGTCGCCGGGACGGCCAATCAAGGCGTTGCCGTCAACCACGACGTCGTCGAGAAGCACGCTGGCAGTCGTGGAACCCGTCAAGCCCATCTTGCGTTCCGGCGACGCGAACGACAAGCCCGGCGTGTCGGCTCCTACGAGGAAGCATGACACGCCTCCTGGTCCATCTGCGTCCGCATCAAGGCGGGCGAAGACGTTGTAAAAATCAGCCTCGCCGCCGTGCGTGACCCACGCTTTCGCGCCAGACAGTCCATATCTACCGTCGGGGCGCCGGCGCGCCCGAGTACGGATCGCGGAAGGATCGGAACCGGCATGGGCTTCGGACAGACAGTAGGCACCGAGCAACTCACCGCCGAGGAAGCCGGGCAGCCAGGTTTCCCGCTGCTGTTCGGTGCCAAACGCAAACGTCGGATGACAGGCCAGGCTGTGCACGCTGACCCCGACGGCCACACTCGCCCAACGTGTAGCGATCTCCTCCAACACCTGCAGATAAATCTCGTATGGCTGCCCCCCTCCCCCCACTTCGACCGGGTACGGCAGTGACAACAGGCCACATCGGCCAAGCAGGCGCATCGTCTCGCGCGGGAAGCGCGCGGCTGCCTCGTATTCCGCGGCCTCCGGTGCCAACTCTCGATCGCACAGCTCGGTCGTGAGGCCGAACAACGCGCGCTGATCGTCTGTGGAGAGGATGCGAGCCACGGCAACTGTCACTCACACAAGTGTACTAGACTCCATACATGAGTACAATATTTCGTACACCCGTGTATGGAGACTCTCAGCGGGGGGACCACCCGCGCCCCGCGTTGACCGCTGGCCCGATCGATGCCGCAAACGATCAAGCACTGAGGCCACGCCAACAGGCCGTTCTGGACATCACGCTTGACCTCATCCTCCATCAAGGTTTCAGCAACCTGAGCCTGGATCTCCTCGCCGAACAAGCTCGGTGTTCCAAGTCGACGCTTTACACACTTGCTGGCAGTAAGGAGCAGCTGGTTGTCCGCTGCGTGGAGCACTATTTCCGGCGGGCGGCCGTTCGGATCGAAGACAAACTTGCCTCCCAGCACAGCGCCTCAGCACGTCTCCGCACCTATCTTCTGGCCGTCGCGCAAGAGCTTGACGGCGCGTCTGAAGCGTTCCTCGCCGACGTCGCCACTCACGGGTCCACACGGCTCAGTTACCAGAACCACACTCACGCCGCGGCGGACCGAGTCCGCAGGATCGTTTCTGAGGGCATCGAGACCGGAGAGTTCGACCCGGTCCACGCACGTTTTCTCGGCGAGGTCACCGCAGCCGCCATGGACGCCATCGAACGCGGTACCGTCGCTCAGCGCACTAGTCTGACTCATGCCGAGGCCTACGCCGAGCTTGCTAGTCTCACGCTTAATACTGTCGGCGCAACACGGGCGGCCCGCTGATTATCCGGGGAGCGTGGGTGGTTCGCGCGACTCTGGCGGCCGGCGGTTTGACAGGCTACGTGACCGGCGCTGCAAGCACGTGCTTGGTGACCTTCCCGCTGGTATTGCGTGGTAGTTGGTCGATGAAGACGATGCGGCGTGGCTTCTTGTAACCTGCTAAGTGGGCGCGACAGTGCGCGACGATATCGTCTTCCTGAACGTTAGTGCCCACCTCTGGAACAACGAAGGCGCAAACTGTCTCGCCCCATCGCTCGTCTGGCAGGCCGACGACTGCAACCTCGGCTACGCCCGGCAGCCGAGCGATGACGTCCTCGACTTCGCGTGGGTACACGTTCTCGCCACCGGTGATGATCATCTCTTTGAGGCGACCGATGATCGTGATGTAGCCGTCCTTGCTCTGTGAGACGAGGTCTCCCGTGTGCAGCCAACCGTTGGTAAACGCGGCGGCCGTTTGTTCGGGTTGTTGCCAGTATCCCAACATCACCTGTGGTCCATGCACCAGCAACTCTCCGACCTCATCGGCACCCACCTCCCGCCCATCCGCGTCGACGATCCGAGTGGCGACAAACGGATGCGGGCGGCCGGCGGCCTTGAGCAGCTCGGGTCGACCGGCGCGCGCTTCGGCGTGCGCGGCAGCGTCGAGGAACACTGTCGACGGCGCCTCAGTCATCCCATACTTCTGGGTGAACTCGACGCCGGGAAACGCCGCGGCCGCGCGGTCTAGCACGGCAACTGGGATGGATGAGGCTCCGTAGGAAATCTTGCGCAAGCTGGAAAGATCGAAGCTGCCGAACTGGGGATGCCTTAACAGCATGTCGATCATCGTCGGCGCGAGCGAAACACCAGTGATGCCGTAGTTCTCGACAGCTTGCATGAATTGAACCGGTTCATAGGAACGCTGCAGGACCAGGGTCGTCCCCGTCAGGACGTACGCGAACATTGCTGCCCCACTGATGTGGCAGAGCGGGAATGACTTCAGTTCGATATCTGAAGGCGGCGAGTCCAAAACGAGGTAGCCCATCTGCCCCATGATCAGGTTGCGGTGACTGAGCATCACTCCTTTGGCCTTACCCGACGTGCCACTGGTGTAGACCAACCACGCGAGTTCGTCCGCGCTCGCTGGAGTCGGTGTCCAGTGATCCGACGCAGTCTTGAGTAGTTCTTCGTAGGTGGTGTCTACCCTGTCGTCGTCGCCGCCGACTCCAACACACATGGTGATAGACGGGACCGCTGCACGTAGGTCCTTGACGAGATCGAAGAATTCGTCTTCAACTAGGAGAATTGTCGCACCAGAGTCGGCGAGGACGCCGACCATCTCACCTGGGCTGAGCCGGTAGTTGACGAGGACCAACGACATTCGAGCCGTCGGCACAGCGAATCCAGCCTCGATGTACTCCCTCCGGTTTCTCGACAAAATCGCTATGCGATCGCCGGGCTCGGCGAGGCGGCACAAGGCGTCGGCGAGCCGGCGCATCCGCTGATTCAGCTCGATGAAGTTCTCGGCTCCCGCTTCATCGATGACGGCGGTGCGCGATCTGTACTTCAAGGCGGCGAGATCCGCTATATCACGCAACAACACGTGATTGTTCCCTTCGATGGTCGGTCGTACCGGCTTCGGTCGGTGACGCCGGTGACGTGCAGCGTGCTAGCGGGCGGCGGCGCGGTTTAGCCTTGCCTCGGCCAGTTCGCGGAACCGTGGTGAACCGATTAGCTCGGCTTGGATGGCCGCGGCCCGGTCGAAATGCGACGGGTCGGGCCAGCGGCATCCACGATCGAGTTCGCAGTAGTGCGTGAGCACGTCGCGAGGGATCGCAGACAGTTGCTGTGCACGGGCTATCGCCGAGTCAACTGCCGTGCCGTCCGCGCGCTCGGCAAGCCCCAGATCGCTTGCAGTTTCGCGGTCCAGGCGCGGCTGTTCGGCGATCACGCGCCACACCGCTGCGGGGTTTAGTGCGTTCATTAGTGCGATGCCACCTGTGGCGTTGATGAGGCCGGCCATTGCCCACCCCTGCTGCAGCCAGCCGCTAGGCCCGACGAACCGCATGTCGCAGGCCAGCGCGAGGTCGAAGCCGAGGCCAATGGCCGGGCCGTCGACGGCGGCGATCGTGGGGACCGGGCAGGCCGCCAAGGCCCGCAGGATTCCCTGCATATCTGCGTACACGTGATCGCGTATATCGGTCACTGAATGGCGGGCTGAGATGTCTGCGAAGGTTCGCAGGTCGCCGCCAGAGCAGAATGCGCCCTCTCCGGTAAGGACGACGGCGGCCAAGGCTTGTTCGGCGGCGCGGTCCACCGCTGCCGTGATTTCCCGCGCCTCGCTCGGGCCGAGTGCGTTGCGCTTATCGGCCCAGCGCATCGTTACCAGCGCCGCGAATCCTCGGACTTCGACGGTTACTGACATTGGTTTCGTCCTTCTTGCTTGTGGTGGTCAGGGTGTGACTGAGATGTCGTTGGAGTCGTCGCCGGAATGCCACCGACTAAAGCGGGCAAGGCTGACGGCAACGATGAGGGCGCCGCCGCTGAAGACGTAGGTGACCCATGCCGATGCGCCGAATAGCTGGATACCCGATGTCACGATGGCCAAGGTGTAGATCGCGATCATCGTGCCTAGCGCGTTGAATCGGCCGATCTGGATAGCGGTGGTTCCGAGGAACACCGCAGCAAGTGGCGGCAACAGGTACTGGCCCCCGACGGTGGGGTCGGCTGAGGCAACGGTGCCGACCAAGACGACGCCCGCCAATCCGTAGAGTAGGCCCCCTGCGGCATAGGCGATGTATCGGATCAGACTCACCCTGATTCCGAGAAGCTCCGCCGAGCGGCGGCCGCCGCCGATGTAGAGCAGGTAACGGCCGAACGGCGTCCTCTCATAGACCAGCCACATAACTAGGAATAGTGCCCAGCCGATGAGCACCGCCACGGCGATGCCACCGGGCCCATCTGCCATACGGGAGACGAAGTGCTCGTTGACGTTCACGACGACCTGGGAATGTGCTAACTGATATCCAATCCCCTCAACTACCGTCATGCTGCCGAGAGTGGCCACGAAGCTGCTCAGCCCGATGGTGATGACCATAAAGGCGTTGACTACCCCGACGAGGAGGCCGAAAAGCAGCGCCATCAAGATGCAGGCACTGACCGGCCAATGGTGCTGGACGTCGCACACGGCGAACACGATGCCCGAGGTCGTGGCGACCGCTCCGAAGGACAGGTCCAGGTCACCGAGTCGGAGTGTAAGGCTGACAGCGAGCGCCAAGACAACGATCACGCTTTGTGACGAGATGAGCAGAAGCAGATTGTCTTGCGTCGGAAAGGTGTTCGGCTGCAGGATTGCGAAAAGAACGAAGATTAATGCCATGAATCCGAGCAGGCCGAAGCGCTGCATGGTCGCAACAGCGCGGCCGCGTGACCCGATTCGGGTAGCGGCCGATTCGAGTGGCGGCGGGTCCGCCTTCTTTGGCGCCGCATTGTCCGTTTGGACTTCAGTGTCAGGCATTGGGATCTCCCTCTGTTTTCGGCGGTGCTGGCGCCCGGGTCTGGACATTCATGGATGCCGTCGCAATTGCATCTTCTGAAAGCTCGTCACCGGTAATCTCTTGAACGACCCGTCCAGAGTTCATCACCAGGACGCGGTCGGAAACTGTCGCGAGCGAGTCGTAATCCGACCCGAACACGACGACGCACTTGCCACGCCTGTGCGCGAGATCGACAAGGGCGACGTGGATTGCTGCCCGGGTGGCAATGTCGACCCCCTGAGTCGGTTCGTGAACGAGCAGCACCTCCCAAGGTTCACTGGCTACTGCACGCGCCAGCGCCACCTTCTGTTGATTGCCTCCGCTGAGCGTCCACATCTCGGCTTCGGGACCGCCGTAAACAACGGCCCACTCGCGACACGCTGAACTCGTGGCACGTCGTTCAGCCTGACCAGACAGCAGTTTGTTGACGCGCATATGGGCCAGCCTGGTGATCGTAAAATTCTCCCGGACGGCGCCGTTTAACCACAGCCCGTCGCGCGCACGATCGGCTGGCACGAGGATTAGCCCTCGCTGCTTTGCTTGGACTGGGCCGCCCTCGAGGATGCGGCCGTCCATTTCGACACTTAGCCCGCGACGGGGTGCAGCACCCACGATCTGATACGGCAGGTGGTCTTGTCCCATGCCGATGAGTCCCGCAACGCCTACCACCTCCCCCGGCCAGAAGCAGTGCCGAGCGGGTTCCCCTCCTGCGGATGCGGGCCAAGTCAGAGCGAGCACTCCGCCTCCGTGAGGCACAGCTGGTTGCGACCCCGTCGTGTCGCCGTGGGAAGGCCGCTCCGAGGCCACCGCGAACATGGCCCGGACGAGCTGATCGTCATCGAACTGGCCCTGCGGTCCGGCCAGGGCGAGCCTCCCCTCTCGGAGCACAATGACCTCGTCTGCGCACGCCCGAACTTCGGGCATGCGGTGGTTGACGACGATGACACACGCACCAGAGGCGGCATAGTCCCGAACCGCCGTAAGTACGCGGGCCACGTCCGCGTTCCCTAGATTCGCTGTTGGCTCGTCGAGGATAAGTAGCTTCCCGGACAGGTCATCCGACCCCAACTGTTCGACGGCGCGCCCGATCGCCACCAACGCGCGCTGAGCCGGTGTCAACGATGAGACCAAAGCTCTCGGATCTAAGACGACGCCCAAAACACTCAAGGACTGCAGCGTGCGCGCGTGTTCTTCGCGCCAGTTAACGGTACTGAGCAGCGAGCGCCGTGATGCACGTTGGGCGAGGAAGTTTTCAGTAATGCTCACATCTTCGATGAGCGCGTAATCCTGTTGGACGACCGCGATGCCGCTGCCCGCCTGTTTGATCGGCCAGCTGATTGGGATACCGCGAAGCCGACCCTCACTGCCGGAATCCGGGCGATGGTAGCCGCTGAGAATTTTGACCAGAGTGGACTTTCCAGATCCGTTGGCTCCAAGCAGCCCGTACACGCTGCCCGATCGCAGTGTTACCCCTTGGACGTCGAGCACTTGGGTTTGCCCGAATGTCTTCTGGACGGAAGTGAGTTCGAGGACGGGTGTTGGCGCCACGGGCATGCTGCCCGTGGCGCCAACGCGAGCGAGACTGGTCATTACCCGTTCCATGCTGACGTGAACTTGCCCTCGTACCCGTTCAGCGACGGCAACGGGTCAGAGAGGTTGGAGTCCTTGGTCAACAGCACGCCGGTCGGGTTACCGTTCGGGTTCTCCGGGAGGTTGCCGTAGATCCGCAAGCCAGCGTCCATTGCCAGCCAGCCCACGAACGGGTAAGGCAGTGCTGCGGCGTCGGCCACATAAAGTCCACTGCCCTTCTTCAACATCTCGATGCCGGGATCGGTGCCGCCCTGGCTGATGACTTTCACGTCCTTCTTAGACGACTGGAGGGTCGGCACCACCTGAGGGATGAGCGTCGGCCCGTCCAAGAATACGACGTTGATATCGGGGTGCTGTGCCAGCAGCCGTGAGACCTGGGGGCCAGCGCTGGTGGCAGCTGTATTGATGTCGTACTCGGCTGTGGTGACCGTGCACGACGGACAATAGGTCGGGAGCATCTCCTTGATTCCGGCGAGCACATTCGCTTGCTGGGTGTAGGCTGGCGTGTACACGACAGCGAGGTTGAGTTTGCACCCAACCGCGTTCAGTGCAGCCACCGTCGTTGCCTTCGCAACCGGAGCTGCATCTGCGGCAATAGTCCGCTTGATGACCTCCTTGGCAAGGCTGGTTGTCGACGGTTCGAATGCTGACACGAGTGGAATGCCAGCCTTCTTAGCCGCATTCAGACCAGGGGCAACATCTGAGGGCCGAATCCCGTCGATGACGATGAAGGAAGCGTTGTTGTTCACCGCCTGCTTGATCGCAGCGTTCTCTGTAGTCGCCGACGTGCCGCTGTCATAGATCTTCGTCGGCACGTCTGCCGCCTCACCTGCCGCCTTGAAACTGTTGGCCATCGTGGCGAACACTGACACCGAGAGTGGGGTGAGGAACCAAGCAGCCCGGCTACCCACGATCTGAGTGGCCGGCTTCGCGAGCTTGGGTACTGAGAACGCCGCCTCCTTCTTCACGCTCGCGAGCGCGGGCTCGACCTTCTTCATGCATGCCGAAACTTCTGAACTACTGAATGAACCGGTTGTGCCGCTGCCAGTGCCGCCACCTGAACTCGAACATGCCGCAACAGGGATGACCGCCGCAACCGCCACCGCAGCGCCAAACCACCTTGCACTACGTCGACGCGGCCCGCCTGGCGGCGGTCCCGAAGCGTGCGACCGGAGGGTCTTACCAAATCGATTGATCATTGTGGGCCTTCCCTAATATCTGATGGATATGACGCTTGGCGACATGTCCTTACATTTGCCGTTATCTTCGGTCGTCTCCGGGTGAGGAGTTGTAGAAATGCGAGGGTTTCCCGCAGTGAGATCGGACGGTTAATTCAGGATGTGCTCACCGTCCGGAGGTGGTGCGCCGACAAGGTCTAGCAGTCGCGGCACCTCCGCAACGGCCGCGAGGATCTGCTCGTGGCGCTGTTGGAGGATCGGTGCGATCCGGGGATCGGTAAAGATGTAGTGACGGTTGGCACTCACGCCCTCCAAGGTCAATTCGCCGACGTACGACGCGTCCAGGGGGGCCGACAGGACGTAACGCGCGCTGGCGCGGTAGCCGTCGCCGGCAGCCGTCCGTTGGGCGGCCTCCCGGTTGCGCTCGGATTCGTGGATCCGTGTGCGAACAGCAGACGGGCAAAGAAGGCTGACTCGCACAGTTGTGCCGCTCAACTCGTTGATCAACGTTTCGGTCAGTCCCACGACGCCGTACTTGCTGGCCGAATACATCGCGCTCAGCCGACTGGGAAATAGCCCATTCATTGAGGCCGTGTTTACGATGTGTGCGGGTTCACCGTGGTCAAGGATACCGGGCAGAAATGCCGTGAGTCCGTGGATTACACCCCACAGATTGACGCCAAGTGTCCATGCCCAGTCCGTGGTCCTTGCGGCTACAACACGTTGACGGATCGAGACCCCCGCGTTGTTGCACAACAAGCGGACTGGGCCGGCTTGCTCACCGACGGCATGGGCCAAGGCCTCGACGGACGACTGATCAGCGACGTCACACTGGACCGGAAGCGCCCATGCTCCGCCTTCGGTAAGCAGCTGTGCGGTCTGGCTCGCGGCTGCCGCATCGACGTCGGCCACGACGACCCGCATTTGCCGTCGGGCACACGCGCTCGCGATCGCTGCCCCAATGCCGCTTCCGGCGCCGGTCACGACGGCGACGCCCCCGGTAACGTCGGTCACTTGCGCGCCCCGTCCTGACCGGCTCCAAGTTGCGCGACGACGCCGGCGTGGTTGCCGACCGGTACGAGGTGAGAGAGCATGTGTCCCTCGATAGCGGCAGCTACATCGTCAGGGTCGGGTGCCACAGCGTGCACGATCGAAGCGTCGATACGGGCTGGATGACTCATCAGGGAGATCCCGTCGCTGTCGATGCGGATCACCTGGCCATTGAGTGCGCGGCTTGCATCGCTGAGCAGGTAAACGACCGCAGCGGCGCACTGCTCCGGCGATGGGCGACGACGGGTTCCTGCTGGTAGATCCCGCTGACGCCGGTAATCGTCACTCATCACCGCCATCTGGGTGTCGGCCAGCGGTGAGATCGCGTTAACGCGGATAGCAGTGCCCGCGCAGTCGAGTGCGACCGAGTAGGTAAAGGACGCGATCCCCCCTTTGGTCGCCCCGTAGACGCTCATGGCACGCATGCCGCATTGGGCACCAGAGGTGACATTCACGATCGAACCTGCTCCGAGCGAACGCATCACGGGAATCGCGTGGTGGGTTACGTTCACAGTTCCGAGTAGGTTGACATCGATGAGTTGGCGCGCGGTCGCCAGGTCAACGTCGGCGATGTCGTCGATTGCCTGTATCCCAGCGTTATTCACGACGCCGTCGAGGCGTCCGGACAATTCGAGGGTTCGGTGCACGAGTCGCTCAACGTCTTCTGGCGCAGACACGTCGCACACGACCGCATCCGCCCGCAATCCGGTCGAGCAGAGTTCTTCGGCGACGCTCGACGCGGTTTCCGCATCGATGTCGCTGACCACGACGTGCGCACCGCACTCCGCGACGAGTTGCGCGTACGCCCGACCAAGGCCACGTCCGCCGCCGGTCACCAGGATGGTCCGGTTGTCCAAGGAGTGGCTCATGACGCATCGCTTTCGTGGGGAGGTGTGTCGGCCAGAGAACGCCAACTCCGGTCGGTCTCCAACGCCTGCCAGATGATTGACATCGGGTGCGCCATGGGGGTTTCGCCACCGGCTAAGTGCATGAGACACCCCGGGTTGGCGCTTGCTACTAGGTCTGGTCGTGCCGAAGCGATGGCGTCTAGCTTGCGATCACGGACTTGGCTGGCGATCTCGGGCTGGAGCATCGAGTACGCACCACCGGCCCCGCAGCACATCCCGTCGTCGTCGAGTTCGACGAGTTCGCGTACGTAGGGCCGTAATACAGTTCGGGTCGCGTCGTGAACACGCTGGACGTGGCGCATGTGGCAGGGGTCTTGAATTGCCACGCGGAGATCAAGCTTTGACGCCACGGGGAGCCGGTCTGAGTGCTGCGCCAACCATTCATGGACGTCGTAGACGCGTGCGGAGAAGCCTCGAGCCTGTTGGGTGCCCAAAAGGTGCCCGTAGTCCTTGAGCTGTGCACCGCAGCCGGCCGAGTCGACGAGAATCGGGCCCTTATTGGCGAGCGCCGCGATAACACGCTCCGCTTCGCATCGGGCCTGCTCTGTCAAGCCTGCATGCACCTGCAGGGCGCCGCAGCACGGGGCTGCATCTCCAGAGATCGCAACGCCGAACCCAGCGGCCTCGAGCACGCGCTGCGTGGCCAAGTGGATATCGCGTTGCCACGCGTCCATGACACAGCCGGTGAATAGGATCACATCGGTGCCGGACGCTTTGAGTGGGGGCTGACGCACCGGCAGCGTAGTGCGGATACCCAGCGCTTCGGGCAACCGAGTCGCGCGCTGGGCTAGTGCGAGCGCAGCGCTGCCTGTCCGCACGAAACGAGGGTGCGCCAAGGCGCGTAACCCGATTCGCTGCCAGCCCGGGACACTCAGGTGTTCAGTGGCCAGCGTGCTGCGAGTCTGCTCCATCAGGCGGCCGAAGTTCACCTGGCTAGGGCAGGCGGTCTCGCACGCTCGGCACTGTATGCAGGTCTCCATCGAGTCGACGAACTCAGCGGTCACCGGGGCATCGTCGTCCTGGACTGACCGCATGAGCGATATACGACCCCGTGGGGACCGGCTTTCATCGCCAGTGACTCGCCATGTAGGACAGTGAGGAAGGCATAGCCCGCACTGCACGCAGGCGTCGAGCAAGGTTTGGTCGATGTTCAGGTCCATGCGCCACTCCGTAACGGGTTACGCCCCGGGTTGAGCCGACCGGTCGGATCGAACTCAGCTTTGAGGCGGCGGGTGAGTTCAGCGACGGCCGCGGGAACGGTTCCACCCGGCTGCGGCTGATCGCACAGAACAGTTCCCACGCCAATGACCGACACGAACCGGGTCTTTACAAGTGAGGGCAATGTGCGCAGGTCGCGCGGCGTGCAGGACCAGCGGTACGGAGGCAATTCTGGCAACTCCTCCGTTATATGCCAGTCGCCCAGAGAACTAAGAAGGCGAATCTGGTCCTCAACGTCATGGGGATGACCTTCGAGCTGCACCCACGTGCGAGTGCCGTTCCACAACACGCACGCGGGGCGGTAAAGGTGATCGTGGGCGACAAACGGATCAACCCCGTCCGCACACACCCAACGCGAGCACCTCGGCAAAGGGTTGGTCCTGAGTACAACCTCCGAGACCAAGCCGAGGACCCCCAGCGATCCGATGAACAAACGTGGCAGGTCGAATCCGCTCACGTTCTTCACAGTCGGCGCGCCAGCCATGATCACGTCCCCGGCGGCAGCTATGTAACGCATCTGGAGCAGCGAATCGCGCACCCTGCCGCGACCCCCTACACGAAGGTCGTTTTGACCAACCATCAATGCCCCACCGACCGTGCCGCCTCGATCAGGCAGAGCGGTCCTTTGGCCGTGTTCGGCCAAGGCAGCGTCCAACTCCGCGACCGTCGTGCCGGCACGAACATGGACAGTCATCTCTTCAGATTGGACGGACACGATCCCGCGTGGCGCACTGACAATGCGAGCGTGCCCCACCAGTTCGCCGCCGACGGTCCATGCCGTTCGCGATCCGGCTACCGCCACTGGATCCGCGGCACCAACCTCGTCGGCGAACTCACGCAGCGCACGGTCTGTTTCTCTAATGGTCATCCTCATCCCCACGCCCCCGCGGGGGTTGAATTGAGAGCCTGGAGATCCGCACAACTGTGAGGGGAGGGTAAGACCTTGCCCGGATTGAGACGACAGTGAGGGTCGAACCCGCGGCGTAATCGCGACTGATGGTCGAGGTCGTCTGGACCAAACATCAGGTCCATATATTCGCGCTTCTCGACGCCTATGCCGTGTTCGCCGGACAGCGACCCGCCCACTGCTAACGAGGCGCGCACGATCGCAGCGCCCGCGGCGTGCACCCTTGCCAAGGAGTCGTCTTCGCGAGGGTCGAAGAGCAGCAGGGGGTGCAAATTTCCGTCTCCGGCGTGAAAGACGTTGACGACCGCCAAGTTGTGTCGCTCGGCGATCTCATAGGTCTGTTGAAGTACCTCTGCCAGCCGGCTGCGGGGCACCACCGTGTCATGCAGGTAGTAGGAGGGAGCGATCTGCGCTACCGCCCCAAAAGCGGCCTTCCTCCCCTGCCACAAACGCTGTCGCTCATCTTCGCCCGCCACGCGCACGACGCCAGCACCGAACTCGTCAGCAATAGCTGCGATCCGCTCAGCGTCCGCCGCCACCTTGGCAGGCAGTCCATCGACTTCCACCAGTAGGACGGCCTCAACCTCCAACGGGAACCCGGCATGAACGAAGTTCTCGATGGCCTGCGTGATGCCACGGTCCATAATCTCAGCTGCGCTCGGAACGATGCCTGCACCCACGATGGCGCTTACGGTTCGTGCAGCGCCAGCCACTGAATCGAATCCGATCAGCAGAGTGCGAACAACTGGAGGATTGGGGGTCAACCGCACCGCGATCCTTGTACAGATTCCGAGCATTCCCTCGCCCCCCACAAACGCCCCGCGTAAGTCCAGCCCACCAGGCTCCGCGTCCAAGCCCCCGAGCACAACTACAGTTCCGTCGGCAAGCACGACCTCAACGGCGACGACGTGGGCACTCGTCACCCCATATGCCAAGCAGTGCGGGCCACCCGCGTTGGTTGAAACGTTGCCTCCCAGGCTGCACGCTTGCTGACTGGACGGATCGGGCGCGAAGTGGAACCCCAACGGCAGGAGTTGCCGCGTCAGGTCGAGGTTGATGACGCCAGGCTCAACCCAAGCGACCCGGTTGTCGAGATCAACTTCAAGAATTCGGTTCATTCGCGTCATCACGACGGCGATTGAGCCGCCCAGCGGCACCGCCCCACCAGCGAGGCCTGTCCCCGATCCGCGTGCAACCACAGACCGCCCATGGGCTGCTGCGATGCGCACGATCGCCTGCACATCATCCGTGCTGGCGGGGAAGCACACCGGTCCCGCTACACCACTCTCGATTAGCGAGCCGTCTGTGGCCATCACGATTCGTTCGGCTGCATCTGACTTGACTCGCTCCTGACCCAACGCAGACCGCAGCCTCCGAACCAAGGCGTCATCTGGATCTGGCCTTACCGAACGATTCGAACGTCCTCGCGGAAACAGGCAGCTCATCAGCCGACCTCGGCCGCGAGCCAGCGGAGTCGAAACAGGTTGCAGCGGAATGGCCGACCTGCATCGGATGTATGCATGTTGCACACGGTAAACGGCGGGCGGCATGCGACGCAAGGGTCCGGCAAAAGTCACCTTCCGCAAAACACACCCGTCGTGCCTCAACTGCGTGGAAGCTCGCTGAGGCCCATCAGGCCGGCGCCTGCACACGGTGCCGGAGAGACCGACCGGAGGAGGCGTGTTTCAAGCGAGTCTCACCGCAGCTTCGTGCAGCAGAGGGACCGCGCGAGCGACGAAGGCATCGTCCAATCGGGCGAGCGGGCCCGACACAGAGATGGCGGTCCCCACAGGCATCGGCGGTGGCGCGGCTACCGCGACGCAGCGCACGCCGATCTCTTGTTCCTCGTTGTCGAGGGCATACCCGCGTTCACGGATCACGCTCAGCGCAGCGTGCAGTGCGTCTTTAGTGCCAATGGTGTTCGCTGTGTACTGCGTAAGCCCGGCGCGACGCACGACGGTGTCCACTTCTTCGCCTGTGAGTTGAGCCAATAGTGCCTTGCCCACACCCGTTGAATGAAGGTCAACGCGACGGCCGACCTCGGTGAACATCCGCATCGAATGACTAGACGGGACCTGCGCAACGTACTCAGCGCTGTCGCCAGCGAGGATGGCGAGATTGGCGGTCTCCCCCAAGTCGCTCACAAGGCCTGAGAGTGTGCGCTCCGTTCCTGCGCCGACCAATCGATGCGCGGCGGCCCCCAGGGGCACCAGGCGGAAGCCCAGGGCGTACCGGCGGTCGCGCAGCTGTCGCATGTAGCCCAACGCGACCAATGTCTGGAGCAGACGATGCGTAGTCGACAGGGGCAGGCCAACCAAGTCGGCGAGCTCCCCGACGCTGAGCCGGCCACCAGCGTCGGCCACCGCTTCGATGAGGTCAAACGCGCGATTCAGCGACTGAACGCCGGACGAACCCACGCTGTCTGCCATAACCATCCTCCTGATACTATCCACAGTACAGAATACATATTCCACATACCGGAAAGAATGAAATGGTTACCGGCCGAATGCATGTAGGCGGTCTCCGCGTCGCCGTCGAGCTCCATCAGTTCCTCACAGAAGAGGTCCTTCCAGGCTCAGGGGTCGAGCCTGACGCCTTCTGGGCCGCGGCTGAGTCGATCATCACCGAGCTCACCGCTCGCAACCGCGATCTGCTCGCCACCCGCGACACGATCCAGGCCCGCGTCGATCAGTGGCACTGCGCGCATCCCGGGCCGGTGACGAACCTCGCAGCGCACGAATCCATGCTCCGGGAGATCGGATACCTCGTGTCCGCGCCGGAAGACTTCGTGATCTCGACCCGCAACGTCGACACTGAGATAACCCGGCAAGCAGGACCTCAGTTGGTCGTGCCACTGCTGAATGCACGCTTCGCGGTCAATGCGGCCAACGCACGCTGGGGTTCGCTTTACGATGCTCTGTACGGCAGCGACGCGATCGACCGCAACGGCGAACTTGCGCCCACAACCGCTTATAACCCGGCACGTGGCGCTGCGGTCATCGCGCGCGGCCGTGCGCTGCTCGATGAAGCGGTGCCGCTTGCGAACGCCACGCATGCCAATGTCCGTGAGTATGCGGTCGGCCCTGGCGGCCTCAGCGCCACCCTCCTCAACGGTACGACGACCACGCTGGCCGATGCCACGCAGTACGTCGGGCACCGCGGCGACGCAACGCTAGAGGCAGTTGTGCTCGTGTCCCACGGGCTTCATATAGAAATCCTCATCGATCGCGGCGACGCGATCGGCGGCTCCGATCTTGCCGGGGTCAAGGACATCGTTCTCGAGTCCGCGATCACGGCGATCATGGATCTCGAGGACTCGGTGGTCGCGGTCGACCCGGCGGACAAGGTGCTTGGCTATCGCAACTGGCTGCAGCTGATGCGTGGCAAGCTCAGCGCGAATGTCACAAAGGGCGGAAAAACCTTCCTGCGCGCAATGAGACCGGACCGTAGCTGTACCGCGCGCGACGGCTCCGTCGTCACCATGCACGGACGGTCGCTGCTGCTCCTGCGCCACGTTGGGCACCTGATGACTACAGACGCGATCCTGGACGCCGACGGGCGCGAGATCCCTGAGGGCATCCTGGACGCGCTCGTTACCACTCTGTGCTCACTGCACGACCTGCGCGGCGACTCCGACCTCACAAACTCGCGCACCGGCTCAATGTACTTCGTTAAGCCGAAGATGCACGGCCCTGACGAGGTAGCACTAGCCGTGGAGCTTTTCGCCCGAGTGGAGCAGGCCTTCGGTTTGGAGCCGGGCACCATCAAGATCGGCATCATGGACGAGGAGCGACGCACGACCGTCAACCTTACGGCGTGCGTGTACGAAGCCCGAGACCGGATCGTCTTCATCAACACCGGCTTCCTCGACCGCACCGGCGACGAGATTCACACCGCGATGCGAGCTGGTGCCGTCGTGAGGAAGGCAGATATGCGCGACCAAGATTGGCTCGCAGCATACGAGAGTCACAACGTCGACGTCGGTCTCCGCGCCGGATTCACAGGAAAAGCACAGGTCGGCAAGGGGATGTGGGCGATGCCTGACTTGATGGCCGCCATGCTCGCCCAGAAGGCGGAGCAACTGCGTGCCGGAGCATCTACGGCTTGGGTTCCCTCCCCAACGGCGGCGACACTTCATGCGATTCACTATCACCAAGTCGACGTCGTGCAGACCCAGCGTGAGCGAGCCAAACGGGAGCCGGTCGGTATCGCGTCAGTCCTTCAGGTTCCTGTGGCGTTGGATCCGCAGTGGACCGAAGCCGATAAGCGCCGAGAACTCGACAACAACGTGCAGTCCATCCTCGGGTACGTCGTCCGTTGGGTAGACCAAGGAATCGGATGCTCCAAGGTGTTGGATATTGACGGCGTTGCCTTGATGGAAGACCGAGCGACACTTCGGATTTCGAGCCAGCTTCTCGCCAACTGGCTGCTGCACGGCGTGATCACTCGCGAAGAAGTCGACGACAGCCTCCATCGAATGGCGTCTGTCGTCGACGCTCAGAACGCGGGTGACCCAAACTACGAGGTGCTAGCAGTCGGCGAGGAGTCCATGGCCTTCTGCGCCGCGCGCGACCTCATTCTGCTCGGATGCGAGCAACCCAATGGCTACACCGAACCGATCCTGCACAGCTATCGCCGGCGGAAGAAGGAGAGTGCGCTGTGAATCTAAACCTAGAGCAGGCCCGCGAGATCGTCGCGGCTACCCGGGCGGAGGCACACCGATCCGGCTTGAAGCCGGTCGCTGTTGTCGTCCTCGACAGCGGCGGCCACATCATCGCCGTCGAGCGCGAAGACGGCACATCCAAAGGCCGCTTCGAAGTCGCGTACGGCAAGGCAAATGGTGCGCTCGCACTCGGTGTTGGCTCACGCGCGCTCATGTCCCGCGCGGAACAACAACCGTATTTCATCGCCGCTGTCACCTCAGCTGTCGGCGGTGCCTTAGTTCCCGTACCTGGCGGCGTTCTTGTCTTCGACGGTCGGACGCTGGTAGGCGCGGTGGGCGTCTCCGGCGATACGTCCGACAACGATGAGGCAGCGGCGTGCTCCGGAATCCGCGCCGCCGGCTTGGTTGCCCAGCCCGACTAGGACCGGGCGCGGGGAGGCGGCTGCTCGTGCGCGTGGCTGGTAGCCAGTTCCCTTGGGGTGATGTGGATCTCGGCGGTCAGCCGGCGAGCCACCGGCGGCGCTGGAGAATCGTGTCGGTGCGGGCAGGGAGGTCCTCGTCGACGCGGTCGACGACGTGGTCGCGTACGAACTCATCGGCGGCTGCGCGGCCACGTTCGGCCTCGATCACCGCCGCCAGGTCCAGGGGCGCGAGGTCGCTGAACGGGTTGGCTCGAAGCGCGGCCGCACACGCCGCTTTGGCTGTCTGGGTGTCGCCCTCGGCGATCGCACGGGTTGCCACCAGGTGAGCGACATCGTGAATGGATGCGACCAGGATGTGGTCGTGGCGTTGCCCTTCGAGCAACCAGCCGTAGCCGCCTTGGCGCAGCTGGTCGAAGGGTTCCCCGGTGACCAGCGACAAGGCGGTGACCAGATCCTCCAGGCCGGCTGCTCCTCGTGCCTCGCCTCGCCTGCGGAGCCGTCGGAAGAGATCCGCACTGACCAAGACACCGCCGGTGCCGGTGTCGAGCTCGTAGGTGGCGATGCCGCGCTGTCGAGCGCTCTGGGTCTTCCCGGCCTCGGGAAGCCACGCGGCGCCGTCGGGTCGGACCCCCAGCAGCCGCCGGGCATCGCGGGCCCTGTTCTGAACCGTTGCTCCGCCCCAGCCCAAGGCCTCGGCGGCCCGCTCCTTGGTCACCCCTTGGTCTTGGCAGGCAAGGTAGACGATGAACTCAATGGTGCCGCCGATGTTGTTCACCCCTTGCCGATCCCCCACCGGCGCGGTGACTTCGACCGGACCCAGCAGGTGGATCTTGGGGCGCGGGCAGTTGGCGTCGAACCATTCGGCCACGTCGTGATCCAGGCCCGGATCCATGGCATCGATCTCGACCCTGGTCTGCTCCGAAACCCTGGGGGCCAGTGCTGCCAGCTCCTCGCTGCTGGTAGCACCGGTCCTCAGATATACCTCGTCGGCCTCGGGCAGGAGCGAGTCGAGCTGTGACCACTGGCCGATACCTGCGACCGCGTCTGCGCTCGTGTCTCGACCCGCGTCGGTCACAGTCTCGGTGCCTGTCTCGGTGCCTGTCTCGCTGCCTGTCTCCTCCTCTGGCTGCTCCTGGGTTGCCTGGTCTGTTTCGCGGGCCTCACGGTGACGGGGCTGGACGAAGTCGGTGCGCAACGCGCCGTCGGCCATGATGTAGCCACCGGCCGGTGTGTGCTCGTCGGCCGGGGGTATCGGCACGTCGGCGAGGTTTGCGGTGGCGGTGATCAGGGCGGCCATGTCTGCTGCTTGGGCCGCGGGGAGCAGGAAGGGCCTGATGGTGGTCCCCCACAACGGCAGGTAGGCGGTGCCGTCGGCACCGATTTCGATCGCCGGGGCAAACCTTGGGTCACCGGGGGTGGCTGAGGTCGTGGGCGCGGCGGTGTTGTGTATGAGGATGACGCGCGTGCGGTGCGCCGACGCGATCACGGCAGCGAGTGCCTCGAGTTCTTCGGATGTGTCGGTGCCCACCACGATGACCATCGGGCTGGTGCCATCAAGCAGTTCGCCGTCGCGGCGCAGTTCGAGCAGGGTCGTGCCCAGGTTCTCTGCGACCTCGGCCCCGTCGGCCACAACAGCGATTCCGCGCCTGAGCGCCTCACGGGTATCGACCTGGCGGAGGCGGGCGGGGTTGAGGTCGACGGCCTCGGTGCCGAACCCGCCGGTGAGCAGCACCTGGGTGCCTTGCGACCACGCGTTGACCGCGAGCTCGGCGAGGAGGAACCGGGTCATCTCGTCGACCTGATCACCGGTGCCCGCGATCCGCACCACCCCGGCGCCCTCCAGGTCCAACAGCCAGGTGCGGCCCTGGTCATCGATACCGACCGAGACCAGCGCGGGGTACGGCGCCGGCTGGGTGTCGAGGTCAACCAGTTCGGTGCCGAGATCATCCTCCTCGAGTGCGGCCGATCGAAGCAGCCTCCATGCCGATCTGTCCTCGGTCGCTTCCCACGCGTCGGAGGCCGGACCAGGAGCAGGCCGGGTGAACAGCAGCCTCAACTGAATCGGGTCGAGTATTGCTGCTCCCAGCGGAGGCAGTGGATCTCCGCGGGCCTTCTGGCAGGCGGCAAGGTGCTGCAGCGCGCGGTGCACGAACTCGACATCCGAGCGTGCTGCGTTTCCAGCCTCGTGGACAGCACGCTCCAACCCCTGGAGGTCCGGTGGGGTCATGGCGATGGCGCGGCCCGGACGGCGCTGCCGGAATTGGCGGCGTCGGTTGAACAACACCAGTCCCAAGGCCCCGACGGCTAGGAATGCTGCGCTGCCCAGCAATGCTCGCAGCGCATTGAACCCGTCGTGCTCGCCCGGGTCGACGACAGCTTTCGCCTGCGGGTTGGGCCCCGTCTTCGGGTCTGCCTGCCCGTGGTGAGGTGGGGTCGTCGATGGGTTCTCCGGAGAGGGCGTGGCAGGTACTGATGCCGTGGGCGCTGGATCCGTGGGCAGTGACCCGGTGTCGTCGAGGTGGGCGCGGTTTCCAAGCTCCCGGTTTCCGGGCTCCCGATGCTTGACGGAGCCGCCGGGCTGGGCGGGGCCGGGCGCGGTGTCATCGTGCCCCGCCTGTTCGCGTGTCTGGTGCCCAGCGGTCGTGGCGGTGCTGTGAGAGGTGCTGGGGAGGTGGAGGACTTGGCCGGGGAGGATGAGGTCGGGGTTGGGGCCGATCAGCTTCTCGTTGGTTGCGTACAGGCGTGGCCACTGCTCAGCATCGCCAAGGTCCTCCTCGGCGATGCCCGACAGCGTGTCCCCGGGTTCAACGATGACCTCGGGTGTCGCGGCCGTTCTGCCGGCAATGGCGTCGCGCGAAGCGCCGGGGAGTCTGGGTAGGAGCAGGACCCAGCCGGGCCTGATGGGATTGGCCGCGGCGAATCTGGTGCCGTCGTTCATCAGGCGGCCCTCGTTGAGGTCGGCGATCTCGGTCCATCTCTCGCCGTCGCCGAGGTAACGCTCGGCGATCGACCACAGTGAGTCCAGGCGCATCACTGTCACCGACACCGTGGCGGGCCGGCCCTCGGCGCGGGCAGCGGCCACGCTCGACCCCCGCGCTGGCGCCGCTGGTGGCCCAGAGCCTGCAGCCGGCCGCGAAACCGGCGAGGCGGGTGCGCGGGCGCTGGTGGGGCGCCCGGTGGAGGTTTGAGGCATCACCTCGGTGTCGCTCGCCGGGAGCCGGCTGGTCGATCGCGCGAGGTGGCGGCGCTCGGCGCCGGAACGTGGGGTATGCCGATGATCGCGGTGGTGATGATGTTCATGGGCGGCCCCAGCGATCTGAGGCTGGGTGTATCCGCTGGCTGCCGCCGGGCTGGGGACAAAGGGCGTCGCGATCGTGGCGATGGCCACCGCGGTGATCAGTCGTCGGGCCAGGTGTTGTTGGACGCCGAGGGTGAAAGGGGCTCGAACCCGGATCCGGTCCTCGGTGAGCACGGCGGTCGCCTCGGCGACGATGCACAGCGTCATCTGGGCCCATAGCACCCACACCACCAGGGCCAGCAGGCCGATGATGGTGTCGTCTGTCATGGGCGCCGAGAACGAGACCCCCTCGACGGGCCAGGGGTTCCCGATGTAGACGACCAGCGCCCACGGTGGAGCGGCCATCAAGACCACCAGTGCAGCCGCTGCCAGGATCGCTTTGATCAATCGCATCGGGTGCTCGTCTCCCTCCGCGCTCCTGCGTTCGCCCGATCGCCATCTCGGTGATCGGGCGTCGCCATGTCTTGTGGGCTCCTTCTCTTCGTCATTGGCTCGTCAGGTGGTGTTCTGGTCGATCGATTCAGCGGTCGCGGTGGCCTTGATCGGGATCGTGTTCACCCCGACTGCTGAGAGGATCACGGTGTGCTCACGGGTGGTGACGGTGACGCTGACCTGACCGCCGTGGATGCGCACGGTTCCGGTGGCGCCGACTGCGTGCAGATAGGTCTGGGCGGCGATGCGGGCGCGGCCGGGATCCACCATGACTTCTCCGCTGCGAAGTGCACCCTGGTTGAGTGCGTCGGCTCCGGCACGGGCGGCCTGCTCGGCATCGGTCATCGCCTCCCGTTTGGCACCCAGCGCGTACCCGCCGTCGATCACCAGACCGGCGACACTCAGCAGCGCCACGGTCATCAACACGACGAAGGCTGCCGCCGCACCGTGCTCGTCGCGATACCCGCCGAGTCTGCGCACGCCGCTGGCGGCGGATCCGGCGACGGGCGCGACGCGCGCGCTCGTCGGCCTGTGGGTGGATCGGGCTATCAGCGCTGCCAGCTCGCGTTTGGTCACAGCCATGGCCCGGAGAAGAGCGGTTGTCCACACCGCGGCGAGGGCAGCCACCGCAGCACCACATCGCCGGACGGTCGTTCCGGAGCTAGCCGCAGACCTGGGTCTGCACGCGGCATCTGTTGGGGTTCGATGCATTTGTCTTCTCCTTTCTTGGGACGGGGTTTCACATGGACCGGAACTGCGAGATCGGGACTGTCGAGGACGCGGTGAAGGTGCGTGTGCCTGGGAAGCCCGCCATGGCGACGTCGCTCAGTTTGGTGCGACACGACACGGCGACGGTCACGCTCCCGCCGGGCCGGTAGCTGGCCAGGTCGACATCGACATGCAGGTCGGTGCAGTTGACGCCGGCCTGCCCCAACGATTGCTGTGCCGCGGACCTGGCTGCGGCCGCAGACAGGCTGGTGTTGCGTTCTAGTGATGCTGCCCGCGCAGAGTCGGCGGCGACACTCTGGATCTCTTGTCGGGCATGGGCCATCCGGCCCAGGCCAACGACGAAAAGGAAGATCACCAGCAGGACTGGTGCCATCAGCACCATCTCGAACGCTGCGGTACCCTGCTCGCCGCGCGGCCAAAGCCTGCGGCCGCGGCGATCGTAGTGCCCTTGACACCCCGGCCGCCCCGGCACAGTCCTCTTTTCAAGCGCGGCGTTGCTCATGGGGTGTCCACCGGTCGTACGTAGCGTTCAACCGGACTTTCGGCGTGCTCGGCAACCTTCAGATGGAGCCCTGGTACGAGCGAGATGACGTTTCCTGAGACGTCGACGGAGGCCCTTTGGGCGGTCCGGGTGATGGTGACGTTGCGGTCTTGGAGTGTCTGGCTGCCTGCTGCGTCGAGGAATGCGTTGGTTGCCGTGGTCGCATCGGCGGCGGTGCCGTCGAAGCGTCGTGCGGCTGCCACGCCTTGCTGTGCCGCCTGTTCGGCCAGGTTGCGGGCGTGAAACATCAGCCCGAACTGGACGATGAGCATGAGGGTGAACAGCAGCACGGGTGCGGTGATCACGACCTGAGCCAGCGAGGCAGCGCCCCGCTCCCCGCGGGTGCAGACTGTCTGTCTGGACACGCCTTGAGCTGGCGCGCCCGGACTCGGCCCGTCATGGAGGCGCTTGGTGCTCATTGGGTGGGGATGCTGTTGGCCTTGTTGGTGAACTTGATGACGATGATCGTGCCGATCGCGATCGCGGCCGCCGCCAGGATCGCGACGAGGATCACCGTGACCGCCAAATCGGAGGCGCCACGTTCATCGCGTGGGATGGACTTGAGGCGGTGCATAGTGGTGGTCAGACACATCCGCAGGACTTGGAGCTCCGGCGACATGAACGGTGAGAACTGCATGGTGGATTCTTCCTTCCTGTGAGCCGACCGGCGAGGGTCTGCGAGTCCTGAAGGCGGCCTGATCACGGGGAATGCCGCGGCGTTGGACCGCGAATACCTGGATGGCGCAGAGCCGAGGATCAGGGATTCGTGAGTCATCAGGCGAGCTATTCGCTGGGCAGGTGAGCGAGGCCAGGTGGTCAACATGGCTAGATCCCCATCACGGCGACGACGGCCGGGAAGCCGAGGAAGAGGAAGAAGCCGACGGCAAGAACGACTTGGGCCATCTGGATGCTCTGGTCTGCCTTCTCTGCCGCACCTTCGGCTTCGGCGAGTTGTCGGCGACGCTGGGCCGATGCCCGCGCGGTCAGGGAGTCGCGGACCTTGGCTCCATCGTCGGCTACGAGCGTGAGCGCGCCGCCCAGGTCTTCGAGCTCGTTCATTCCGGTGCGTTCGCCCAAGTCGGCCAGTGCTTGCCACGGAGTGTCGCCGACCAAGCGTGCGTGCTCGATCGTGGCACCGAGCATGTCAAAGGCCCAGCCAGTTCCGATACGTGCGGAGGTGGGCAGCGCTTCAGGAATGCCGCGGCCACCGGCCAGGCTCATCGCGACCAAGTCCAGGTAGCACGACAGTGCCCGACGCAGTTCGCGGCGGCGCTGCTCGGCGACTTGGACCACGGCCAGGTCGGGGACCCAGAAAAGCACCGCACCCAAGGCGATCCCGCCAAGAGCGGGCAGCACGAACGGTGGTCTGACTCCGCCGGCCATCATCGTCAGCGTCATGGCAGTGGGGAGCAGGAGTCCCACGAGCCCATAGCCGCACTTGCGGACCAGATGTGCTTGAAGGGTGGTCTCGCTCAGCTCGAGATTGGCGCGCAACGTGCCCCAACCGATGCCGCGACGGGCCAACTGCGCGACCAGCCACCGGCCCAGTCGATCTCGCCAACTCGCATCACCTGCTTGAAGGCTGGGCAGTGCTGCTTGGTCGTTCCGGGCGCGTTGCCACCGGGCGATGGAGGTGGACAGCGCGGGCCGCGGCGGCACCAGCGCGAAGACCAGCAGACACACCGACGCACCGAAAAGGCAGCCCAACACCAAGCCACCGTTCATCGCGCTCGGCCTCCCCTCATCACCGCAGGGCCCGCGTGCAGCGCCGCATCAATCTGGTCCACGCCGACCAGGAACCGCTCAGGGGCGCGGATGTTGGCTGCCGACTTGATCCACGCCAGACCCGCCCCGAAGACGGCCAGGACGATGGCGAGCATCACCTGACCCAAAGGCGTGGAGTAGGGCGCGACATAGCTGCGTGAGAAGACTGTGAGGCCACCGGCGAACAGGCCGGTGCAGCACACGATGATCAGCGCGGTTCGACGCAGGCTCTTGCGGCCCTCCTCGATGCGGCGTCGCATATCGATCTCTTCACGCGCAGCGGTAGCCAGCGCCGACAGGGTCTCCTTCAGCCCGGGGCCACGAAGTCGGGAGTTGAGGATCAGGGCCGCCACGACAAGATCGGCCGAGGAGTCATCGAACTCCTCGGCGTAGCCGGCCAGCGCCTGAGGTAGCGGGATCTGGATCCGCATCCGGGCTTCAAGCCGCTCCAGTGCCGGCCGCAGAACCGGGGGCGCCACGCTCAGGGAGTGTCGGATCGCGTCCTCCAACCCAACCGACCCAGCAATGGAGTCGCGCAGCGATTCGGTCCACGTTGCCAGCGCTTCGATCCTCTCCAACTGGCCGGCAGCCGCCCGCGCACCACCGAACATGGCCGGCCACAGATAGATCAACGCGATGGTCGCGGCCACCGCCACCGGCCACCGTGTGATCACCGCTATGACCACACCGGCCAGCAGCGCGATCGCCGCACGCCGCCGAGCCTGGTTGCTCCGCAGCACCCCGTTTGGCCCACCCCGCGCCTTCGTGTTGTGGGCTCGTGGTGTCGGCCGCCAGCCCGTCGATGCCGCGATCAGAAGCAGCAGGCTGCCGGCGAAGACCAGTCCGAGGAGAAGGCCCGTGGCTGCTGTCAGTGGCATCGAACTCACCAGCCTCCCTCGTGAGGCTGCGTCCAGCCTGCGGCCGCCAGCTGCTCGAGTCGCGATGGCACCGTCCCGGTCCACCCAGCGGACCCGTCCGCTGATCCGGACGTGAACGTCGGCGTCGCACCTTGGGCGCTCGGGTTGACGGCGAAGATTTCCGAGGCCTGCACACTCTGGTCGAAGCCGTTGACCTCCAGAATCGAGTCCAGTCGACGTGCGCCGGTTCTGGGGTGGCGGCTGATGAACACCACATAGTCCAGACCGCCGGCGATCAACCGGTAGCTGGCCTCGTGCGGGAGCCGTTCGCCGGACTGGATCGCGTAGGTGGCGACGCGGTTGAACACGTCGCGTGCGGACCGGGCGTGGATGGTGCTCATGGACCCGTCGTTGCCTTGGCCCATCGCGTTAAGCATGTCGATCACCTCGGGGCCTAGCACTTCGCCCACGATCACCCGGTCGGGGTTCTGCCGTAGCGTGCGGCGCACCAGGCGCGCCATCTCGATGGCCCCATGGCCCTCGGAGTTCGCGATCCGCTCTTCGAACTCCACACAGTTGGGGTGCCGATCGGTGTCCTTGCGCAACCCCAGCTCGAGTGCCTTCTCCACGGTGACGATGCGTTCTTCGGGGCCGATCTCGGCGGCCATGGCTCGCAGCAGGGTCGTCTTCCCCGCTCGAGTCGCACCGGCGATCATCACGTTGAGACGTGCCTTGACGAGGGCGCGTAGGAAGGCGGCTGCTTCTTCGGTGAGAGTGCCGTTGCCCACCAAGTCCGCCAGTTCGACCTTCTCGAAGCGGTGGCGCCTAATCGACACGCTCGGTCGGGCGGTGACCCCCATGACCGCTGAGAGCCTGGAACCGTCGGGCAGCTGGAGGTCGAGTTCGGGATTGGCCGCATCCCAGGGCCGGGAGTTCAGGCCGGCGTAGGCCGCCAGAGTCTGCACCAGCTCAATCAGTTCCTCGTCGCTGGTCGCCACCGGTTCGACCGGTTCATGGAAGGCACTGTTGGCCCGGGTGACCCAGACCTCGTCACAGCCATTGATGTCGATGTTCTCGATCGAGTCGTCATTGAGCAGACCCTGGAGGCGCCCAGCGCCGAACATCCGGGCGTGTACGCCCTCGGCGAGTTCCTGTTCGGCCGCGGGGTCCAGCGGCGTGAGTCCGCGCCGCAGCAACTGTTCGGCGTGCTCACCGATGACATCGCCGATCAGTTTGCGTGCGAACTGTTGTTCACCAAGCCCGTGCAGCTGCTCGTGACCTTCTCGTACGCGGTGCTGCTGCTCGGAGTGGAGTCGGTCACCCACTTGGCGGTGGACGGTGCGGAGCAGATCCGGGTCTACCTTCATGCCGCCCCCACTCCTGTCTGCGTCCCTGTCCCTGTCCCTGTCGCGGTCGCGGTGTCGGTCGTGGTGCCGAGGAGCGCCGTGGTGACCGCTCTGGCGGCGCGAAGCAGGAGGGTCCGGCCGAGGCGACCGGTGGCCTGCTCGCCTTGCTCGAGCCGTGCCAGGGCCTTCGGGTCATGCGGAATCGGCAAGGTCGGCTCGGTCGGCATCCCTGCCCGGGCCAAGACGTCGTCGAGGTCGGCGCAGTCGCGGGCCGCATGGGTATCGGGTCCTACCAGGAGGGGGACGATCGTGGCCGGGCCATCGATCATCAGTGCGCCCATCAGGTCCGTCAAGCTTTCGCTCAGATGCATCACCGACTCCAGGGTCGCCGAGGCCACCGGGAGCAAGAAGTGGCTGGCTGCGGCCAGCGGCATCAGGGGGCTGCCGCGCTCCAGCCGTCCCAGGTCGGCGAGGACATCGACCTGGGCCACGGTGCAGGCTCCGGCGATCGTCGACCAGATTCCACCCATGCCGCGGGTCTGGGCCGCGCATGAGACGCCAGGAACCAGGCTCACCCCGCAGGCCAAAAGTTGCGCCTGACCGGTGATCGCATCCGCATCGGGGGTACCGCCCCGAAGTTCGGAGGCCAGCCGCAGCAGACCCGAGTGGGCAGATACCGGGCCACCGTGCGCAGCGCGGGCCCGGTAGGCGAGGTCCCCGCCGGCCGCGTCGGCCTCGAGCAGCACCACTGGGCGCGGCCACACCGCGGCCAGTGTCAATGCCGTCGAGGTCACGCCAGGTGATCCCTTCGTCGATGCCAACCCGATCAGCATGTCGACCTCACCTGGAGGCCTTCTGCGTAGTGGACTTCGCTGCGCCAACCGGCGCGGTCTCGACCAACGCCACCCGGTTCTGGGTCGAGTACGCGGCAACACGGTCCGCGTCATCGGCGGCCACGACCAAAGTCACCAGCATCGTGCCGCCCGAGGTGGCCGCGCCGCGGACTCCATAGACCTCGGCGCCCCTGGCCAACACCGTCGGTGAGTCCAGGGTGGTCGCATCGGACTTCGCCGTATCGGCGTCGGGTACCGCGACCACATCGACGACATCACCGGTGTCCAGTCCGGCGCTCGGTACCCGGGTCGGATCCAGGGCCAGGCCCACCGTGGAGTGCCCCGGGCCCGGGATCATCACACTCGTGAACATCGAGGCGGTCAATACCTGACCAGGCACCAGGTCGACCGCAGCGGTCTTGCCGACCACCGAGTCGATCTGGGCGACCGGGATAGCCCCGTGAACACCGGCGACCGATTCCGAGACCAACTCCTCGCGCCCGATGACATGACCCTTGGCGATGTGGGCACCGACCTCGATCACGGATTCCTTCTGCCCGGCATACAGGCCCCAGGCGGCGACACCGAGGCCGCTGCCCATGACCAGTACCCCGGCCGCCGCCACCAGACCGGGTGACCTCTTGCGGACCGTCCGCGATGACACCCCGGTCCTCGGTTTGTCGCCGAGCCGTCCCTGGCCCTGGGCGCCGACGTCACGAGACCCGGCTGAGCCGTTGCTGTCTCTGGCGATGGTGTTGCTCACGGTTCCTGCCTTCCTCAGCCCACGACGACCGTTTGACGTTCTCCGACACCGATGGCGGTCTCGCTTGGCCGACCCGTGACCCGACCCAAGGTGCCTTTGGTCGCGATGCAGGTACCGGTGCAGGTCCAGTCGACCTGGTAGGTGATCGCCGCGGTGACCTTGAACCGTCGATGGGGTTGGAAGTCGGAGACCTTCTCGAACGTGTAGGAGCAATCCGTTTCCGCGTTCGAGGACATGCCCTTGACCCACGGCCGTCCAGCCGAGTCGCAGTCGACGGTCCCCGCGGTCAGGTCCCAACCCACCTCCACCGGCTTTGCTACTACCGATACCGTCGTTGCGCCGACGCTCACACTCGCGGTGACGTCCGACCACTGGTCGTGGTCGATCCACAGCCAAGTCGGCAAGCCGACATAGGTCAGCAGCGGTGGCTGAGGAGCCAGATGCATCCGTGGGACCGCGAGCGGCATCGCCTTCAGCTTCTGTCGAGCCAGCTGAGCCGGATCAGGAGGTGTGTTTCCGCCCTCGACCCACCACGCCGTCATCTCCGACCCAAGCCCCGAGGAGCTCAGGGTGCACTCGTACCACAGGCCCTCGCCGGCCGTCTTGCCCGTCGGTGGAGGTCCCTGCGGCCTTTGCGGTCCGCCGTAGCAGTACCGAGGTGCACCGAACCAAGACAACCCATCCTTCGCGCACGGCACCTCCTGGTGCCCACGGTCATAGCAATGACGCACACCACCACCGGGAGCAGCCGGATGGCCTGGGCTGCCTGGATGACCTGGATCAGAGGCCGGGATGCAGATCCAGCCGAGTGGGCCCTGGCTCGGAACTTCGCCGTGGCCACATGAGATCGGGGAGCCGGTGTCATTCGCATATGCGACACCTGCCGAGACGAACGCAAGTGCCGTCCCGACCATTACCCCAACAAGAAGCCGGCTCACGGCTCGCACGGTCGATCCTTACCCCCGGTTGCGTCTATGACCCGTGCGATCAGCCAGTCGTATCCCCTGGCCCTATAGAGACGAATGGTGCGTGCCTGCGGCTTCTTCATCCACGCCGAGCGGATGGTCGGTTTGCCTCTCTGAAACCCATGAAGCGTCGTGTAGTCGATACACTGCTTGACCGTGACGTCCGTGGCATCAGCACTGATTGACTTCGCCCTCGACCAATAGACTGAAATCTGACCCGTGCTCGTAACATCGACCTTGTCGTAGGTCTTGAGAGTGTTCCAGACAGCTACCCATGCTGGAGACGCGAAGTATTCCTTGAAGAGGGCTTTCGCTGCGGGTGTGGCTTTCCCTCTGGCCCAGATGGGTTCGGAGCGATTTTCGTAGTCCGTCCAACGTTGAAGCGCCGCATCGTAGGCCTTGAGTTGCTTGGTGTTGAACTTCGATCGCCATGCGTTGGGGCTCTTGGTCGGGGTGGGCGAGGACGTTGGCGGGCTGCTGGTGATCGAAGGGCTTCTGGCTGGGTGTGGATCGGGCTCAGCTCCTCCGCATGCCGTGGCCGTGATGGCGAGGACTGTCAGCAGGGCGATAGCGGCGGCTTCACGCCGAGATCGTTGTCCAGCGGTCGTCGACGCGGTCCCCTCGGTTCTCGATCGCTTCCGGTCTCGGACGATTGGCCGTGCGCAGCGTAATGCGGCCTCGCTGCTCTCGGCGTGGCTCACCGTCAGCTCCTTCCGGCTCGGACGCGTCTCCGTTCTCGAAAGCAACCGCGCGCGTCCTCGATCGGACAGCGATCTCAGAACTGGCGTCGGGAGCCGACTCAGGTGGCGGTAGCGCCTGCGGGTTCGGCGCTTGGTGACGTGGCCTTGGTCGCGATCCAGGGCGGATTCTGGTGGCGTGTCCCGTACGTCGGTGAGCATCGGGTGACCTTGGGCGGGTGCGTTGATGACCCGTCCGCGATGTATGAACTTCTGCGGCTCCGAGTCGCGCATCCGAGGTCCCTTTGGCGTCCGATCCTTTCGATTGTGCGCTCAAGAATCCGATTGGTCCACCTCGGTGCCACCACAACTGCTCCTGTCAGAGTCTCGGGCGCAGGTCGTTTGGTGCCGCTGCGCGGCCCGCCGGCGGTGGCCTCAGGTCACGGCAGGGTTGGCGAACGCGGCTCGGTTCTGCCCTCCAGCGGGGTGTGCCCGAACGGCTTCTGGAACCCGACGGAGCGGACCTTCTCGACCACGCCATGTGTCCGATCCGAGGACGTGCGTGTGGCGGTCCCCGTCGTCAGCCATCTGCTGACGTCTGGAGGTGACGGGCAGCCATGGGAGATCGCACAGCCATTGAAGTCCGCGTCTACTCATGTCCGCGCGACCAGGTCGCGGCTGTGCTGGACATCGTGGAGGAGTACCGCCTGGAGGGGGGCCCGTCGGGCGGGCCCGGCCGGCCGGTTCGGTCTGATCATCTCGTCCTGGGGGTTGGCTACATCCGTGACGAGATATCGGTCGGCTCCAGCGACGATCTGGCGAGTGAGTTGCCGAGCACGGCAGCGTGGAAGGTGTGGGAAGACCCCATCTATCAACTACCCGGTCAGGTGCACCTCCACCATCCCGATCTGGGCCGTTTCGTCGCGGACTGCGACGCCTTCGGGCAGCCCGTGTTCACCAGCAGCCAGGTCGATGACCTGATGGCGAAGGCCGACGGTGACCCGATCGTGCTGCACCACCACACGGGCGCCACCTGGGAGCTCGCCTTCAATCAACTCGACACGGTCAACAACGGCGTGGTGCTACCGCGCGACCTAGCGGCCTCAGCGCCGCTGCAGGCTGTCGCTCTCAACCAGCTCGCCTCCGGTCCAGCTCGGTGGTTGCCACCGGATGCACCCGGCCAGACCCGGGCGGCCCGCGGCCCCGGACGCTGACGCCACCGATATGCGGTTGCCAAGGTTCGTTTGGTGTTTGCGTCCGATCCGATGAGACACCAGTTGCCTTCCGCCTTTGATGGGCGCGTGATCTATCTCGCGTCATCTGCTTCGCATCCGCTTCGGAAAGGCGTGTGGTTCTTCGTGACTGAGGCGCTCACGATCAATTCCCACGACGAGTTGATTGCCGCTATCCCGCACATCCTGCGATTCAGGCCGATCGAGTCCGTGATCTGTCTGCCTCTGGAAGGAGGCGGACCCACGGCGCGGGTCGACCTGCCAGCTTCAGATGAGGACCTTGAACCATGGTTGAAGACCCTGACCGAGGTCTACCTGCACACGCACCACCCGCCGCGAGTCGCGCTGGTGGCGTTCGGTGAGGACGGTCCGCGCACGGTCGGCGCCCTGAACGCCTTGAACACGGCCCTCTCGACGGATCCCGGACCCGAGGTCGGACCGGTTCTGTGGGTCAAGGGTGAGCGGTGGACTGAGTTGTTGACCGCCACCCGCGGAGTGGTCTCCCCCAGTGCGCAAGCACGCATCGACGCCGAGTACGCGCTTCGTGGCCAGGTAATGCCCTTGGGATCGCGCGAGGAGCTGGCCGCGGCCATGCGTGGTGACGCACGTCCGGTCCAGGCGAACCTTGCCTGGGCCTGGGAGCGGTCACGCGGTCTTGACGAGGCCAACAGGAAACGCGAGGCACGGTGGGTGGGCGCGCAGATCGACCACTTCCTGAACAACGGGAACTATCTCAACGACGTGGACGCGGCGCGATTCCTCGTGGCGGTCTGCGAGGTCGAAACACGCGATGCGTCGGCGCTGGCCATGAAACGCACTGATGCGTCGGCGCTCACCGAGTTCTGGCAGGACCTGACCAGGCGCGCACCCGCCGAGGTCCGAGACCCGCCCGCGACGCTGTTGGCGTTGTCGTCGTGGTTGTCTGGTCACGGCGCGATGTCGTGGACCGCGTTGGAGCAGTTGTCCAGACCCAACAGGATCGGCGAGCTGGTCGAAACCGCGCTGCGTCAGGCAGTCAACCCGAACGCGTGGGACCAGGCGGCACCCGCCGCCGCGGGCGCGTTGATGCAACGCTGCGCCCTCCGGAGTGACCAGATGACAGCCCACACGAAACCGGACGGGCCGGAGACCGGTCTTGATCGTCCCGGCCCGTCAGTGCCTCGCTGAGAGCCGCTGCCGCGATAACAGAATGGGCCGAAGCCAGGACGGACAACAGCAACGATGAGCAGGAGACGTCGATGACTGAGGGGCCAGAGACCGAGGAGCCCGGGACCGAGAAGTCAGGTGCTCTGGAAGAGCGACTCATCAAACTTGTTAACGCTACCGCGACGTTCGTGCGGGGCCCGATCGTCGACACCTTCTACCTCGCTGAGGACGGCCAGCAGCGAGTCGGCGCGCGCTTTCGGTAGACCGCCTTTCCGCGATATGTCAAGCATCCGGCCGGTGACCTGTGGAGAACGCCGCAGTATCCACAGGCTCGCGGTGGTCTGGTTGTGCTCTCGCCCCCTCGGCGCAGACTCGATCCAAGGCTTCGGCGCCGACCGGGCGCCGGCCCGCGGGATTCAACGAATGGTCCCGCACGAGGAGGTGTGAGGCAGATGCGCACGTCGACCAAGTTGCTCCGTCTCTGCGCGGTCCTCCCGGCCAGTCTGGCCGGGAGCGTTGTCGCCATCGTCGGGCTGGGCTTCCTACCCGGGGCGGGTCTGGTGTTCGGGTTCGTGGGCACCATGTCGGCGGCGATCGTGTTGGCGTGTGGCCGGGGGGAAGCCCCTGCGGCGCGGCTCTTCGGGTTCGCCCGTGGCCTGCGGCCGCCCGAACGGGCCAGCCTCACGCCGGCACTCGATCTGGCCGCGAGCCTGCAGTTGGCGCCTGGACGTGTCCTGGTGCGGTTGACCGACACCGGCGGACCCCCTGCCGTGCCGGTCGGGCGTCGTACGGTGATTGTCGAGCCGTGCCTGGTGCAGGGGTTGTACCGGCGTCGGCTCACAGCCGCCGAGGGTGCGGTCGTGGTTGGGCGCGCGGTGGCCGCCCAGAGGGTCGGCCCGGCTCGCTTCGACATGGCCGCTCGGCTATGGGCATTTCCCTGGACACTGCTCTTGGTAGCCCTCCGCCGAATTGCGCGCCTGTTTTCCTGGGTTCCGGGGGCCCAGCTGGCGTGGCGTGCTCGGATGGTGCTCGGGGTCGTGGCGATCTATCAAGGCCTCCAGCCAGACGGAGATCTCGCGCTGGGCGTGGCCACCGCAGCGTTGGTTGCCGTCAGCTACGTGGCTCCGGCAGCGGATCGGGCCTGGCGTGCGGTGGTCGAGCGAGACGCTGCTCGCATCGTGGCCCCGCTCGTCGGCCTCGCCCAGTTGCATCGCGAGGCCGCCTCACCGCCGAGCCGGCCCGTCTCCGGGGAAGCGCGGAGGGCCTCCGTGAACACGACCGTCGACCATGAGACGCCTGCCCTGCTGACGTCGGGTCGTTGAGCAACCCTCGTGCAGCTGACTGTTGCCCCGTTGGCGGGCGATCGGTTCGCCACTCGAACCAGCGGTTGTTTGGAGGATCAGACCCCATGATGAGGACACACGTCGGGCATGTTCATGACGTCTATGACGCGACTCCTGAGTTCATGTATGCGGTTTCGCTGCTGGCCGCCTTGGAGGGCGCCACTGGGGCCACGGGACATCAGGAGGTGCTGCCCTATCTGGGGATGGCCCGAGCTGAACTCGTCGACTTTGGTCAGCGACGACCCGTCCGCTTCGTCGAGATCGACATCGACGACTTCCACGCAGGACTGGCCGCGATGGAGCAGTGGCTGACGGTAATGCTCTTGACCTCGCCAGTCCTCCAACACAGTCTGCGACTTGAGGCGGCGCGCCGCCTCGTCCGGTGCGCAATCGGGGCTGTCGGCGGGGGCTGCTGACCCAGCTCAAGACCACGCGATTCACCGGGAGTCACCGTTCCGCGGCGATGCCAGTCCGATCCGACATCGGTGGTGTTGCTTCTCCGGCGCATGGCATCACGAGCACACCGAGACCACCGAGCACGCCGCGCCGGGCCGCGCCCGATCGCACGATGTCGATTGGATCCCGCGCGCACAGGCAGGCGATCGCGATGAGCGTCGAGACCTACGGCGAGCATGCGGAGAACGCAGCCCAGGCCCTGAACGGTCTGCTTCAAGACGACGCCATCCCCACCGCCTCGGATGCAGTGGAGCAGCTGTTGCATTGCCGTGAGACCGTCGTCGATGCTTTACGACAGCGGCTCTACGAGGTCGGCCTAAATGGCCCCGATCCTGCCGGCAATCTTCCCGCGCCGCCGCCAGGCCTGAACCTCGCAGGCGTCGACAACAAGCTCGCCACCTTGTTGAACAACATTGCCTTGTCGCTACCTGGCCTTCCTCTCGACCGGCGAGCGTCCCCGGTCGAGGTGCTCACCACGGCCTCGATCAATCCGGTAGTCGAAACCTGGCGCATCGCCGCCATCGAGCTCCTCGCCGCTACCCACACCCTCAGCACGGCCAGCGACAAGCCGTGGCTCCACGACCCAGGCGCGGGCTGGTACCTGATCCGCGATCTTTCGGTGGCCCTCGAGGCGGTACTGGTGCTCGACGCCCGGCTCGCCGAGGTGGGAGTCCTTAACGAGCATCACCGGCCCTCGTTCGCACTCGGGTTGGAGGAGAAGCGGTTGATCGCCTCCCAGGCGGCCCGGGTCGCGACCTGGCATGCGACAAGCGAGGCGGTCGACCTGGCCACGCCGCGCATCCCCGCAGCGCGTGCCCTCGTGCTGCACCCCATCTCGCTGGTCTCCGCACCCGAGGACCTCGCCCCCGCCCAGGAACAGCTGGCCAGGTTCCTGCGTCCGCTGACCACCAACGACACTGCCTACGCTGGCGAACCCGAAATCAGCGCCGACTCGGCCCGCCAGATCACTGCCAGCCAGCTCTACCTGTGCCGGGTCTTCGCGACCATGGCGGCCAGCACCGCCAGGACCCCGGCATTGAGCGCGTTCTTCGACCAGCGCGCCGAGGTGCTCGAGGACCTGCAGCCACAGATCCGGTATCTGGTTGACCTGATCCCGCCCGAGCCGAACATGCGCCGGTTCTGGCAACAAGGCGAACTGACCACGGCCCTGACGCGCATGGAAGACCACCGGATCCCGCTGCAACTGCAACCTCACCAGATGCTCGCCCTGGCCAACGCCACCCACCAGGTCACCCGAAACCTGGGCCGCTCACTTCGTCGCGAGCTGTTGCGCTCCAACAGCAACCTGCGTGATGCTCACCCACGTCTCGAGAACGGCCCCGTCCGCGTGGCACGGCGCTCACGTCTGGGAACGACGCTGACCGATCTGGTTCACATGCTCGCCCCCGAGTCGCCGGTCGAGAAGTTCAGCAGCCCTCTGCAACGGGCCGCGCTGCGGCGAACCCTCGACCTCACCCCGACCGCGCCACGCCGGCCGTCGCCCTACCCGGCCGCGTATAGCCCACCGGCCCAGACCTACAGCCGGTGACCTGCACACGTGACGCCGTGGCGCTCGGCCTGCTCACGATCCATTGATCCCTCAAGTCCCCGATGCCGCCACACGTGCCTGCACCGAGCACGAGCATCAGGAGCGGGCGTCGGTGTTCGTCACTAAAGAGCGAGACGCCACCAAGCCATCACCCCGCGACGGCAGGGAACATATTGATGGCGGGCGGGGAACTTCAGGAGCGGGCGTCGTAGGCCTCGCGGATCTCGGCTGGGATCCGGCCCCGTTCGGGTACCTCGAAGCCGTTCTGACGTGCCCAGTCCCGCAACTCCGCAGCAGAGATACCCGACTGTGCGGGCTTCCTGACTCGGCCACTCCGGCCGCGATCGCGGCGTGCGGCGGCGATGAAGGGAGCGAGCGCGTCTTCGAGCTTCCTTCTATTCGCATCCGAGAGGTCGATCACATAGGAGGCCGAATCAATCGAGAACCTGACCTCGCCGCCCTTACCAGGCTTGATGTCTTTCCCATCGAGATCATCGGTGTAGTGCGTCACTACTTTCTGCGCCATGTCGCCGAACCTTCCTACAGGGGTGAAATGAACCAATCGGACAAGAAAGAATATCGGTACGGCACCCCTCGCGGTCAAATCCGCCAGTTCGGCACCCGCCAAGTCACATATGGATAGGCTCGTTACCGCGGTCATGGGAGAAATTTCCGGAGGAACTTCTTGAGTTAGGAACCTAGTAGCCCCAGGCGGGTCTTCCGGTTGCCTCAGTGCCTCCGTGGGGCGGGCGGGGCTCGAAAACCCGCGACCGAAAGATTATGAGTCTTTTGCCCTTACCTGCTGAGCTACCGCCCCAGGCTATTGCGATCACACCACATTAGCGTGCTGACCGGTTGCGGGCCCGACTTGGCCACCTTGGCCGACGCTGCGTGTTGTGACCTTCATGCCAACGTCGAAACAGTTCGCGAGCATTCATTTCATTAGCAATTCCAGATCGCGAGGCACACCTCAAGCGAACTCGACTGTGAAGCCGAGTGTCATTCAGTCGGCCCGACCCACTAGAACCGCCCAGCGCAGCGTCGGAACGTAAGCGGCGCGGAGTATCACTCCGCAGACGTTCTGGGTCGCCGCAGATGGCTTCATCGCGATCCTCCTCGAGGCCTGGACCGGTAGCGCTCCCACGAGTCCAGGCGGCCTTCTCCCCAGTAGTACTGATCTCAGCGCAGTGCAAGGTATCGAACCGTGTCCTTCTACTCGCCCGCTTCGCTGACTTTGGCGATCACGACGAGTTCGTCGATGATCGCGGCGCGCGGCATGGGTAGCCCGCGTTCGTAGGCGAAGTCCAGCATCGTCGGGACGTCCTGGGTGACGACTGTGCGGTTCTCATGGGCCGCCCATTCGAGAACCGTCGGATCGTCGGCCTCGCGGAGCCCGACCTCCTGGACCGCCACGATGTCGAGATAACCACGAGCCGACCCGCTGTGTCCTTGGTCAGCGGAACCGGTACCGGCTCAAACGCCACCGCTCATCCCCACACACCTCCACATCCAAGAATAGCGATCCGGTCTGGCATCGGGCCTGCAGATCGTGCAGTCGTGGGCGGTCTGATAAGTCGTGTGTTCTGGTCTGGACCTGAGCGTCAGGTCAGGTGAGCAATTCGGCCGGAACGGCGGCAAGGGCAGCCTCGATCGCCGTGACGAGTCTCCGGGCCGAGTCCGCGGTCAGCTCCAGTGCAACCCGCGAACCGGCACCTTGTGCCGGGTCGGCGAGGTCGACATTGAGGGTGTGCGCGGCCATGGCATGCACCGGATGGTCGAAGTAGACCGTGGCGTCGGTGACGTGGAACCACGCACCGCCGGGTCCCTTCGCACTGCCGTCGACCGACGTGCGCTCTGTCGTGTAGGTACACATGGTCGTCTCCTCCGGACGGTTCAGACACTCAGGTGCGTCCCGAAGAACGCGGCGATGCGCTCCCAGCCGTCGTTGGCCGCGGCCACGCGGTAGGAGACCCGGTCGGCGGCGAAGAAGGCATGCCCCGCGTCGTCGTAGCGGTGGAACTCGTAGGCCTTGTCGTTGGCCTTGAGGATCTCCTCCAACTCGTCGACCTGCTCAGGAGAGGGGTAGGAGTCCTCGTTGCCGAATAACCCCAGCAACGGACACCGCAGGCCGGGAAGCTGATCGACCAGGTTTCCCTTCATCGGGAAGCCCTCCGGGGGCGTGCCGGTCACGAACGCGCCGTAGCAGTCGACCGCCGCATCGACATCGAGGTTGCAGGCGGCTAGGACGGTCTGCCGTCCGCCGGAGCAATAGCCGATGACACCGACCTTGCCATTGTTCGAATCCAGCGCACGCAGGTAGGCGGCCGCACCGCCGACGTCACCGAGCAGCCGCTCGTCCGGAACGCCTCCTTGGGCGCGCGCCGTGGCGGCGGCATCATCCGGCGACGCCCCCGGGGCCTCTCGGTAATAGAGGTTCGGGCAGATCGCGTCGTACCCCAGTTCGGCGAAGCGCCGCACGATCTCCTTGGTCGCCCGGTCGTAGCCGGGCATGTGGTGGATCACCACCACGCCACCGCGACGCTCACCTTCCGACTGGTCTTCAGGTTGGGCCAGATACGCCTCGATCGCGTCGCCGCCAGCACCAGTGATCTCTACTGTTCGAGCAGAAAGGTTGTCACTCGCAATCAATCATGAAACCACAGCACCTCTGCCCGATCCCGCCGGGCAACATGAACATCGCCGAAGAGTGCCGGGAGCGCCTGCGGAATAGCGAGGCGCGGTCGCGCCTTGGGATCGTCATGACCACCATCGGAATCGTCGGCTCAGGGAACATCGGATCATCGGTCGCACGTGCGGCCCTCAAACATGGCCACGAGGTGGTGGTCTCGAACTCGCGCGGGCCCGAAACGCTCAGCGAACTCGTCGCCGAGCTGGGACCCGGGGCGCGGGCCGCAACGGCGGCGGACGCCGTACGGGATGGCGACCTCGTCCTGGTCGCCATCCCGCTCAAGAGCATCGGCGATCTCAACCCGGCGCCGTTCGCGGGCAAAGTCGTGATCGACGCGAACAACTACTACCCGCAACGTGACGGCGAGATCGCCGAACTCGAGGACGAGTCCACGACAACCAGTGAGTTGCTGCAACGCCGGCTGCTCGACGCCAAGGTCGTCAAAGCCTTCAACCACATTGCTGCCCCCGAGATCCTGAGCACAGCCCAGCCTGCCGGCGTGGCCGGTCGCCGCGCGTTGGTCGTCGCGGGTGACGACCAAGCCGCGAAGGACCACGTGGCTGACTTCATCGACGCCATCGGCTTCGACGTCCTCGACATCGGCCAGCTCCACGAAGGCTGGCGGATCCAACGCGACACTCCCGGCTACGTCAAGCAACGGAACCTCGACGAACTCCGCGACGACGTCGCCGCCGCCAAGCGCTACAAGGAGATGTGAGATGGCCACATCATCGGAAACACCCACAGCCGCCGCACCCACTGGGGTCCACGACTTCGAGGTGACGAGCACCGACGCCAGTCCGGTCTCACTTCGTGACTACGCCGACAAGGTCATGTTGATCGTGAACGTGGCCAGCAAATGCGGGCTGACCCCCCAGTACGAGGGCCTCGAGGCGCTCTATCGCGAGGAGAAGGGGAACGGCTTGGAGATCCTCGGCTTCCCGTGCAACCAGTTCCTCGGGCAGGAGCCCGGCACTGACGCCGAGATCCAGGAGTTCTGCAGCACGACCTACGACGTCACCTTCCCGGTGTTTGCGAAGGTGGAGGTCAACGGGCCGGGCGCCGCTGCCCTGTTCCAGTACCTCCGGGCGCAGGCGCCGGGAGACTTCGGCGCGCAGTACGGCGAGTTCTACGACGCGATCTCGCGGATCCGGCCCGACGCGGGAGCCGACGACGTGAAGTGGAACTTCACGAAGTTCCTCGTCGACCGCGACGGCCAGGTCATCAAACGCTACGAACCGGTCGTCGAACCTGCCGACATCAAAGCCGACCTCCAGCAGTACCTCTGAGACTTCTCTCGACACCTCCTATGCAGGAGCAGCCGGGGCGTGTGGGTCGACACGGTGCGCCCAGTGCTCGGCAGAGGGCGTACCGGCCAGGGCGATGCCGCCGGCGAAGACCAGCGCACCGGCGACGGCCAGACCTGCCAGCGAGGCCGCGTCGGTCGGCAGCGAGACCGGGAAGGCCAGCACACCGATGGCATAACTGGCGATCGGATTGACAGTCTCCTTGATGGCCACCGCCCACGGCAGCGGACCGTTGGCGAAGGCACCCTGCCCGAGCACGAGACCGAGCAGCGTCGAGACCGCCAAGGCGTAGCCCACCCAGTCGCGGGCGGTGTAGCCGACACCATGGTTGATCAGGTCGTCGCTGGTGAGCTTGATGAAGACCGCCGTCATCGCGAAGCACAGACCGGCACAGCCGGCACCGATCAGGACGACCGCGTTCTGCCCGATCCGGACCGAGAGCGGCACCAGGGCCATGATCGCGAGGAGTGCCGCCAACGCGGCGACGATGATCCGGCCGCGGTCCGGCTTCCCGGCGATCGGTTCGACGTGCACCACGACGAGCAGCACGATCAGCCCGGCGCAGATCGATCCCGCCGCGAGCCAGTCACGCACTCGCGGCCAACGACGCAACTCCAGCGATGACATCGGCAGCGCGAACATCAACTGGGTGGCCAGCAACGGCTGCACGGTGGCCACCGACCCGATGTGCAGGGCGACCGCCTGGGTACCGAAGCCGGCGAGGTTCACCAGCCACCCAGCCAACCAGACCCTGTTCCGGGTCAGCGCCGACATCAGCGCCCACGCACCGGTTGCCACCGAGTGACCACGACGAGGCGTCGTACGTGCCGCGCGCTGCTGCAGAAAGGCTGACGCAGCGAACAGGAAGCGACCACCAGTCCGAGCACGGGGGCAAGGACGGCGCTGCTCATGTCGGCCCACCAGACGCACAGGTGGTGAGGGCGACGTGCGCGGCCGGACAAGCGGCGCCGTAGGACCTCTGGTCACCGTCCCAGTAGCGCAGCACGATCCGGTCGTGGCGGATCCGGTCGACGACCTGCTTCTCGATCATCCCGGTCACGTCGGCGTCGGCTTCTCGCACAT
>Ga0164242_10000465_pt1 | contig 48643 bp, 26 predicted proteins | sample OricomgcompostMG_FD_108783 | JGI IMG/M metagenome (GOLD analysis project Ga0164242, IMG submission 108783) | Miracle-Growth compost microbial communities from Emeryville, California, USA - Original compost - Miracle growth compost (MG) ... | reverse complement strand
TTCATGCTGTACGTTACCCATTCCTTACCGTCGGGCACTACGCCGTTGCCTTCAATTATCCCGCGGGTATATTGCGGCCCGTACGATTTATAGTTACCGCCATAACGCATACTGGTGATCTCGCCGTTTATCAGCAGCAGGTTTTTATAGTTCAGCCCGTCATCGCTTACTGAAACCGCCAGCGGCCAGCGAAATTCGGAAGGGTTATAAACGGTGGAGTATTTACCGTCGGACGTGCGCTGCCCCCATATTTTGGCATTGCTGTTTACAAAGCGCGGCGCGCGGGCGGCATTAGCCGGCCAGGTTTTACCGTTATCGGTACTAATGGCTGTAAGCGCGTATTTCCATAAGCCTACCACACGGCCATCGGGCAGGTGGTAAAAATTGAAGGCTTTATAATCTTTATGCAAAGGGATAAGCGGATCTTTTTTATCGGTTTCTTCCACCCACTGCATCATCATCAGGGGGTTGGCCATCAGCTCATCGCAGGCCTGGATAAAACCTTTGTCCTTACTGGTTTTGTAAAAAGGGAACGAAGTGTTTTTGGCGTTCCATTTAGGGTTGTAATGGATAAAATAGATAGGGCCATAGGTGCCATCCGCATATACTTCGCGTACTACGCGGCCAATGCCCAAACCGTCGTTAGGGTCATCATGCGGGTCCAGGCAAATGCCGTAAAAGCCCAGCGCCAGCAAACGTTTTGATTTGGATGTATAAAAGCCCATGCGCTGGTGCATTACCGCGTCCAGGTTTTTGGCTACGCCTTCGTGCCCTGCCTTAGTGGTACCATCGGGTATGCGGTATACCGGGAAAATTTCTTTGGGTTTCGACCAGTTCTGCCCGTCTTTAGACGTGATCATCAGCGTGTGTCCCGGCGGCACGCTCTCGCTCACTTTATCGCTCAGGTATTCTACATAAAAAGTATTGTTCCAGTAAGCCAGCATAGGCTGATGGTTATAGGTAAATCCAAAACCGTCGGCCTCTCCGGGGTGCTCGCGGTTGGCCCGCATAATCTGCATGCTATGTACACCTATCACCGGGCTTAACTGCCCGTGGTGATAATCTACATTAGACACCGTGTTACCAATGTAACGCACCGTATCCTGCGCCCGCACTGCCTGGGCCATCAATATCAAAGAGAGTGTATATAGGATCTTATTCATTTTTCTGATTGCTGTTATTCTTGATGAGCTTCTTTCAAAAGCAGCTTCAGTTGCTTTTTGGTCACTTTAAAAATAGTACCATGTTTATGCCCTTCGGGAACCTTTACACTATCGCCGATATCGGTAAAGGTTTTAAAATCGGTGGTACGCACGGCACCATATCTTTTAAGCCGGTACGAATCATAATAAATAAGCCAGTTATTCCCGGCCCTGGTAACGGTTGGCCCCTCGCTGTACATTTCGGTAAAACGCTTGCTGTAATTGCTATATGGCCCCAAAGGGTTATTGCTGAAAGCCACCAGTATATTGCGGTTTGGGCGGGTATTATCCTTCATTACCAGCACATAATCATTTTTGGCCCGTTTTACAATTTCGGCATCTATTACGCTGAAACCCGGATCGAGAAATAATTTGGTGGGAGTAAAAGTTTTAAAATCGGTAGTGGTGGTGTAATACAGTCGATGGTTATTATTCTCATCCTCTTCCCCTTTGGGAAAGCGGTGCGGCACGGTCGACGCGAAAACAATAATAAAGCGTTTGCCCTCATCGTCATAAAACAATTCGGGCGCCCAGGCATTTACAGCCGTCGGCTCGTAACCCATTACATCAATATGCTGCTGTGCCGACCAATGGATCAGATCGGGAGAACTGGCGCAGCCTATCCCCTTGTCGTCTTTCCAGCCGGTTGTCCAAACCAGGTGGTAAATACCATCGGGCCCCTGGGCAATAGAGGGGTCGCGCATAATTTTGGCGTCGCCTGCTTCCGGCTTCAGGAAAATGTGATTCAGATCGTTCCAATGGTAAGCGTCGTAGCTGTACAGCATGCGCAAACCCTCGTTGGCGGGCTCATGAAAAGAGGTAAACATATACACACTTTTGCCCGTTTTACATGCAAACAGCAGCGTAACAGCAAAGCCCGACAGTACATATTTAATAGTTCTGTTCATGTAATAGCTAATAATTTTTCTTTTCAGGTCTATATAGCGTCAATGACCAATACCCAGTCATTGCCGTCCTTTTTTAAGCCGGGAGGATTAAATTTAAGCATTTTTGATTTGGCAAATTGCCCGATGGACGTAGTTTGCCCATTACGCGGATTATACCACGATGCTTTTATTTTGGTCCCGCTTAGTTTTGTCGCGTTTATTTCCATGTCGCGTCCATTATAGGTATAAATGAAAGCGTAATTTTTTCCCCGTGTAGCCAGCAGCCTGTCATACTTTTCGCCCTGTTCGCCTGCAATTAATGACTGATCGGGCACCCGGTCAAAATATGGCCGGGAAAGCATCAGCTTTTTCAGCCAGATCATTTGCCGCGCGCCGGGATCGTTAATGGAGTTGAACCACATTTCGGTTGAACCGTAGGCGCCCACCTTATCATCATTGGTTTTATGCATCTGCATTACATCGTTATTGCCATAGGTAAAACCGCAAGCCCCCGCAAAAACCGACCAGTAGGCATAGCGGCGCACATCGGCATCTGTCCATTTAGGCAGGTTAAAATCGTGCAGGCCCTGGGGGATGCGTTCGTACGAAGGTTCGGCATCCAGTGTTGGCTTGGCGGGTGTTTTAGCATAATCCGCAGTTACGTAACGCCAGTTGTCCTCGCCATAATGTAACTCGCCCTTTGAAGTATCCTGCGCATAGTTACGGTGTCCTGATTGGAAAGTGTTAAAACTTAACCAGTTTTGGTTATGGAACCAGGTGGACGACTGTGTGCGGCCGCGCGGGTGATAAGTAATAAGATAGGTAGGGTTTAAAGTATGCAACGTATGGCCAATAGCATTCCAGGTATCCGTATACTCCGAGCCGGCTATATCGCCGCCATTCATCCAGATCACATTGGTTTTGCCTTTAAATCTTTCGGCTAAAAAAGCTGCGTACTTTCTGGCGGCATCAGCACCTATCTTTCCCTCTTTCACCACCGAGCCCCAAACAGGCACCATGGCTACATACAGCCCTTTTTCGGCTGCTTTATTAACAATATAATCTACATGGTCCCAATAGTCATATTCACCTGCTTTACCGGGGGTATTGCCTGGTGTAACTTTTGGCGTGGCAAGGTTTCTATTTACCAGGGCCGAATCGCCATAAGCATCCACATCTTTACTGCCATGCACCACCATTACCTGTATCACATTGAAGCCTTGTTTGGCACGAATATCCAGGTATTTATCAGCCTCGGCGCGGTCGAGCTTTGAGAACAGCAGCCAGCCGGTGTCCCCCAGCCAGAAAAATGGTCTACCATCCGCGGTAAAGTACCGGTGATTGGCCGACACTTTTACTGCGGGCAACGCATTTTGCGCGTTACTTTTAAGAGACAGAAGCAAGCAGGCAATTATACCTGTTAAGATTATTTTTTTTAACATATGATATTAAATACGGGATAACCATAAAACAGCCCCACCACCTTTTGGACAGTTAACGGACACCTGGTTGCCTCCTTTAACCTGCTCGCCGTTGTTTATAGCTATGCCTGTCCTGGGGTCAATCCATTGTGCCTTATAATTAACGTTTGGGGTCAGGTTTAAAACAACAGGGTTGCCTGAGTTATTGTAAACAATATAGCCATTTGTTCCGCTAAGTGCCCATTGATTTGCAGGATTACCAGGCAAATCCGCAGGCTTCATGCTGGTTGCCGCGCTTAAAAGCTGCTTATCAGTAGCAGCAGGCAGTACCGGTAATGATCCGCCGGCAATAAATACCGCCCAGCCAAAATGATCGTATCCAGCAGCAGAAAAAAGAACGGCCTTAGTTGGATATTTGGTGCGATAATCATGAACCGCGTGATAAACAGACTCAAACGATACCGCTTTAGGTTTATAAAGGCGTTCCTGCTGGCGCGGGGCAAGGCTTTGCCCGCCTGCCGGCGCGTACAGTTTATCATTCCCCTCGTAATACCAGTAACGTATCTCAATACCATTAATTACCGCGGCTTTTTGAGGGTCGGCCAGTATAGCATCCTGCACATCTTTGGTAGCGCTTAATACAATTATCTGTTTCTTTTTATGCGAAGTTTCCCATTGTTTTACCGTTGCTACCCAAAACTGCATAAAATGCAGCGGACCGGTAAATTCAGCGCCGGTAAATTGCAGTACCCCATTATTGTTTGCAAAATTGTCCATACACTTATTAATGTAGGCTACCAGCAGTTTGCGCCTTACGGGGTTGGTTACATCGTAAAACTGTTCGGCCATAAACTGGCGTTTGTCGCCGGCATAGTTCACCGGCTCGGGGAAACCGGTGCTATTGATGTTATTGGCTGTTCGCCATGGGAAATCCGTATAATGCGCCCCGGCCTCGATAATATTATGCTGGAAGAAATTTTGATGTACCAATACCAAACCTTTCTGGTCGGCCAGATCGGCAAATTGTTTCAAACGGTTCCAGTACCAGGTATTATATTTAGTCAGGTCATATTTGCTTAAACCATCGTAAGCCAGGTCCTTACCGCTGCGGGCAAAAGGCAGTTCATAAAACGGCGCCCATACATCGCCGTCCTCGCGGCGGATGCGCTCATGATCATCGCGGCGGCGATCATACCATAAGCCATAATTATGCTCCAATACCACAATATGATCCCGCAGCATCCAGTTGGTTACATCGTTCAGATCATCCGTCAAGCCGGTCCCTGTACGGCCTGGCACCCAACGCGTAATATCCGGCTTGGCTGTTTTTGCCAGATAATCGGGATGTATGGTACCATTCCACCAGGGGGCCTCAAAATGCCCTCCCGATAATATAGTGTTCCCACGTACCAGCCAGCCGTTGCTCACACTCATTTTAGGAGCCAGCGCAGGCGCTATTGTTTGCTTAAGTCCAATCTGGTCAATAGTTTTTGCACCATTGGCCAATGTTGGGATAGGGTTTCGTTTAGGCGCGGCGGTAATCCAGTCGTTCATGGTTGTAGCCGGTGTTCTCGCCTGGCGCATTAATTCAGCCGCCTGTTCAACAGTAGGGCTACTGGATGGTTCACTCTGGATGAGCAGCAGATTAGCCTGTTTGCTCACATTTTTATTTAAACGGTTAGCTAACTGGGTATAAAAAAAGCTGCGCGGATTAATGCTGCTGTTCGATTCTTCCCAATAACCATCGCCGCCAAATTGCGCCCACGAGCCAAACGACCAGTTTTGCGCGGTTGGCGGACGGTAACAATCAATACGCGAGGCTGTACAATTCCAGAAGGTGCTATTGGCAGCTGCCCAGCCAGCGCCTTGTCCGTCCTGCTCGCGGTTTTTATAGCTTAGTGGTTTGCCGTCAATGGATACTACATCGCACAGAACGCCCGAGGCCCAGCTATCAATTGCTCCGCTGAAACTGTACGAACGGGTGGCCTGGCATTGCACAAAAGCATTGGGGCCAGGCGCACAAAAACCGGTAGCGAAGTCATGATAACCCTGGTCGGAATATAAACGCTGGAATAGGGTTTGGCCGCCCATGGTCCAGAATGTATTACGGCGCTGCCCGCCAATTTCAGATACAGGCGCTAATGATTTACAATCCTCAACCGTAATCCTGTTGGCGGTTGGCAATACAAATACCGCCGAACCCGCAAAGTGCATAAAGGTTACCTGGCGTACCCAGGCATCGCTGGTATTTTCTATAGTGATAGCCATCCAACGGTGGGCTTCATCTTTAGGATTAGCCGTATCATAAGCAGAATTAAGGCAAAGATTTTCGATACCTACCTGGCTAACGCGCCCAGGCCAATTGTAGCGGGCTACAAAGCCTCCGCCATATGTGGTATCTAAAGCGGTAGTTAGCGGCGCGTCAATAGTAATGCTGTTGCCGTTAACGGCAGTTATCTTTCTGTCCCAATGAATGTCCTGCTCGCCGGGTTTCCAGCCTAACGCGCTGATACCGCCACCAAATGTGCCGGTACCTAAAAGGTCAATCCATTTTTGGGTGCTCGGGCGGCGAATGATTAGGTTATCGCCCGCTTTTAAGCCATTGGCTGATGTTACATGAAATGTAAATGCGTTCACGGGCACATAAGCATCAGCAATTTTTATTTCTTCATCCTTTTTACGATCATCTTTACCCGCCACCTGTATAAAAGTTGTACGGTCGGTACCGGCTGCTAATAAAACCGTACCATTGGCGCCCATTCCGCTTCCGCGCAATACAACACCCGTGGCGTTTATTTTAAGGCTGCCGTTAACCTGGTAAGTACCCTTATTCAGCAATACAGCTCCGCGAATACCATCCTTACCGGCAGGTAACGAGGCCACATAATTTAAAGCCGATTGGATACGCAAAGTAGCATCGCCCGGTTTTACAGGGACTACCATACGTACAGGCACATCAGGTATGGCCTGTTCAGACGCCATGTAGCCGCAATAGGAATAATCGGGCATCCGATCGCCATTGGCGGCCACCGCGTAAACCAATTTACCACCCTTATCAGCTGCAACCGGAGGCTGTGGCTTGGGCGCTTTCTTTTTGTTCTGAGCAATCAAGGGCGTGTGCATAAGCACACACCCTATCATAAACCAAACTGAAGTATGAAGACTCTTTTTAAAAATGATCATTATTAAGTACTGATGGAACTGTTACTTTAATGAAGCTAATTTTTTTTCACCTTTCACAGCTAATGTATTCAGGTATACTTCAATATTACTATACCCACCGCCATTTTTTGCAGGCAGGGCCGAATCGTTACCATTTTTAGGGTTCAGGCCATGGGCCAGTTCCCAGGTATCAGGTAAGCCATCATTATCCGAATCTTTGTAAGGCGTACCTTTATATTCGGGGTAACCACCTACCTGCCACGGGGCGGTAATGATACCCAGTTTGTACGAGTCTTTAGGCAATTTGCGTACTTTAAACTGGAAAGCTGTATCGGTCCTCATTTCTTTATAGGTTATTTTTCCGGTACGCACCTGTTCGGTAATGCGTTTATCAACCGCGTCGCGCACAGGCAGGGTAGCGCCGGCGTTGGCTATCACAAATTTCAGCGCATCTTTAGCCGACATAATGGTCATTGGCGGCATTGGGAACGGTACGTCCGATTTCATGTAGTCTTTATATTTGCCGGCATCAGGCAACTCTTTGCCGCCCACATCCTCTACTTGTATACCGCCGTTCCATGGATCTTTGGTTACCGCCGGATAGCCTTCCATGATATTCCCGACAGCATATACGCGACCGAAATATTTTTCTTTCAGCTTGCTGCGGCCCGATTCGGGTTTAAGGATGCGGTGGCCCACCGGCTCATTTTTTGGAGTAACCGGACCGGGTTTAAAATAGTTGTTAATTACGTTGTAGTTGGTAGTATAATCGCCGCCATCCATTGAACGGTGGTGCCAGTTAAACACTACGTTGTTCACAAAATTGTATACACCGTTCCAGCCTACTGATGGGTTACGGCCTGTATTATCGGCCCAAAGGTTACGGATCATGGCGCTGTTTTCGCCGCCTGTAGTACTGCCGAAAGCGTGGTTCCAGTAATCCAGCGATTCGGAATAGATACAGTTTTGAATGGTGATATTAACCGTACCCAGCTTTTCTTCTTTTGAACCGTCGCCCGGATCGAACATGTGGCGGTACATAGAGAAGTTTTCGTCCAAACCCCAGCTGGCTGATACGTGATCGGCAATGATGTTACCTACCGGGTTACCGCCCAATGAGTCATCGCGACGGCCAACGTTTGTTTCGCCGCGGCGGAAACGCATATAACGGATAATTACATCGTGCGTATTCACCCAGAATGATTCGCCGGCAACGCAAATACCATCGCCAGGGGCGCTCTGGCCTTCAATGGTAATGTAGGGCGCCCTCACCATAACAGGTGTTTTTAAATGGATGATACCCGCTACGTTAAATACAACAATGCGCGCGCCGCCCTGCTCGCAGGCCCAGCGTAAGCTACCCGGACCGCTATCGGCCAGTGTAGTTACTACATACACCTTACCACCACGGCCGCCAAAAGTAAATTTGCCACCGCCTTCGGCACCCGGAAATGCCGGTATTTTTGCCTGCGGCAGATCGGACGGCCTTGCGGCCCAGGGTACGTATACTTTACCGCGGCGCTGATCGGCCTGAATAATAGGCAAAGCTACCGCCCATGCCGAATCGGAATGCGCAGTGGCCGCTTTCATTAATTCGGCGCTTTCTTCCTGAACTTTTTTAGGAACATCGGGATATTGCGCCATAGCCGCACCGGCGTATAACGTTGACGATAGTAATAGCAGAAAAATTTGTTTTTTCATTTTGAAGATTTAACGATTCGCACTCATTATCTTTTAAGATAATGTTTAATTCCTGGTTAATTATTATATGCTACATCCAAACCCATAACAGTGCTAAAATTGTGTTACAGGAATTATATACGCGTAGGTAATAATTGGTTTTATAATTAATTTATAATTCAAATATGCACGCTATAGTACGGCCTTTTATATAGAATGTTGACAAGCTTTTATAGGATATTATCCTTTTGGCAAAATGCGCTAAAACCACCTTAATTTGTAGCCTACATGTTACAAACTAACGTAAAAACAAGTATTAAACGTACTATTTAATTAATGGAAATTGTAAAAATTTATTGCAGCATGTGTTAAAATAATACAGAAAAATTGCTGCATATAAACAAAAAAAGGGAGCAATTGCTCCCCTTTTTTGTAATGGTTGAAAGATTATTATTGCAGCGGGTCAAATGTACCGCCCCATGCAACGTTCTGTTGAATATTCGGATCGTTTGTAATGGTAGCAGGCGGTATCGGGAAGAACGAATACTTAGTCTGATCCCAGGCTATACCTGTTTTATATACATCATCCAAACTTACAAAGCTCTTATTCGCAGTGCTGATCTGGTTAAAGTTATTATCATATAAATCATCCAGACTGGCAGCATCACGTGTTGAGGCAATATTATCATTATTAGTACCTGTATTCTTCAGTGTAATAACTAAACCTACACGTTTACTAATCGCGTTCATTACCGGACCAACCTGGTTTCTTCTTTGCAAGTCCCAGAAGCGTTTACCCTCATAAGCAAGTTCAATTGCGCGCTCCAGCATAATTGCATTTACTAATGGCGCACCGGTTAGGCCTGGGGTTAACCCATACATTCCGTCGGCACCTTTTTCAACCTGAGCCCTGGCACGAATGGCTTTTAAATTAGCATAAGCTAAAATAGTATTAGGAGTAGACAACTCGGCTGCCGCCTCGGCCTGGTTTAATAATACTTCAGCATAACGGATCTCCATCCAATCGGTACCACTGTATAATAAGCTGGTAGCAGTGGCTGTTGCGTCGGTGGCCTTCCTTAAATAAAACCCAGAGGTTGTACGGCCACTTGGTTCAGTGGTTTTGCTTGCGGTGTTAGCTGAATTAGTATAATAAAGATAAGTCCACAATTTATAAGAGTTATTTCCCAGTGTGGGCCACGAAGTGCCGTTAAATGCAATAGTAGCATTGAAGCGAGGATCGCGGTTTTTCCAGAATTTCTGATCGGAATAGGTATAGGCACTTGTTGGGTCGCCCGGATTTTTACCATCTTTCATCGGATACAATGTCACAAAATTCCAGGTAGGCTGCGATGAACCTCCGCTGCCACCCAAATAAGAGGGGCGCACACTTCCATCATATCCATTCGGATTTTTGGTTTGATCACCTTGTGAGGTATTATAGCCGGTAACCATTACTGCTTCCGGGTTATCCACTTCTTTAAACCACATATTCTGGTATGGGTTTGTGCTGCCGGTAGCTGTTGATAAAGCCGTAGAAGTAAACAGGCCGAAACCGCCTTTTGTTAACAGATCTACCGCCTGGGTAGAGGCATCATAGGCGGCCTGCCATCTGGTTTTATCATCGGTTGGATTAAACTGCGGGCTGGCCCAGGTTAAAAGCACGCGGCCTTTAAACGCCGCGGCAGCGCCCGATGTAATACGGCCCCAATCGGCACTATTTGGCCATTTTACCGGTAAATACTTAATACAAGTGTCCAGATCGTTGCTTATTTGCTTAATACACTCCGATGTTTTATTCCGGGGCAAAAGGTCCGCGAATCTATTTTCGTCGCCAACTGATGAAAGTGGGGTTAACACCAGGGGCACTCCTCCGTATACACGCACCATGCTAAAATAACGGAATGCGCGGAAGAAATAGGCCTGTGCAAGGAACCTGTTTTTTACGTCTGCTGGCAAACTACCGGCACCGCAATCGCGGATAAATACATTGATTAAACGTATTTTTGCATAATTACCGGTGTTATTAGTAGAGGTACCAATATCACCAACATCGGAATTAGCTAATGTTCCCTGTAAATATTTACTTGTGGAGGATGATGCAGATTCATCGGTCAGCGTAGTGGCCTGTGCTGATAATGCGCCTCCATCATTACCATTCCATTTAGGCAGGTTCTGATCATAAATATAATCGATGTTCTGTTTTACCAGGGTGGAGTCACCAAAGATGAGATCGGCATTTCCTTTGTTTTGATCCACCTTGTCGAGAACCTTTTTGCAGCTTGTAAATAGCAGCGATCCTATAAAAGCCGCTATTAATATTTTGTTTAATTTCATTTTTAATTTTTTAAAAGCCAACATTTAATCCAAAGGTGTATGTTTTAACGGTAGGGTAATTTAAATAGCTGCTTACCCCATTATCCCTGTAATCGAAAGGATTATAGAAATTGAACGGATTAACCATATTCGCATAGATCCGGATATCTGCTACACCAAATTTTTTCGATAAGTTTTTTGGAAACGCATACGACAGGTTCAAATTCGTCATACGGAATTGAAAGGAACTTTTCAGCCAAAAATCAGATTGCACGTTATTATAGCCTGTTTTACCCATATAATAAGGGCTTGGCAAAAGCGCATTAGGGGTTTCTGGAGTCCAATAATTTCCAGGAGCCCATATATTTGGACGGTTAGCGGTAGCGCTACCTTGCGATAATGCATCACTTTCTATAGTTGATACACCACCCCACGACAGGCTGGTAATTACCTGCAAGGTGAAGTTTTTATATGAACCGCCAAAATTGAAGCCGCCACTGTAATGGTTACTTTGATGTTTGGTAAGGAAAGTTTTATCATTATCATCAATTATGCCATCCGGGGCATCATAACCGCCCGGAGCATTAGCATTTTTTTGCCCCCTGATATCCTGATAATAAAGCATACCCGGAGCAGGCTTTAACCCATATATGGTATAATTGGGATGAGTTGTCATAAAAGCATCCACCTCGGCTTGTGTTCTAAAAAATCCCGAAGTTTTAAAACCTTTCAAACCTTGATCGGCCGATCCTCCTATTACATCTTCCCAGGTACCGGGAATACCAGCTTGTTGATCTTTTTTAAGTATTTTGTTATCGTTCCAGCTTAAAAACGGACTAACATAATAGGATATATCCTTGCCTACCCTATCTTTCCAGCTTACTGATAATTCATAGCCAAAAACATTTGCTGAACCATTGTTTTCTGTCGGGATCTGGCCTGAACTTACGCCTATAAGAAATGGCGTTGAAGCTGTAGGCTGAGCAAGCATATTACGCAAGTAATCCTGATAAGCATCTACAGTGACACCTAAACGATTACTTAAGAATTGCATATCCAAACCTAAATTTATTTTCGTATCATCATCCCATGTTACATCACTGTTAGCCATTGATATGTTAGGGAAAATAGTCAGACCGCGATCGGCATTACCGCCAAATACTGCGCCATGTCCGGTTTGTCCGAAATTATAATTTTCAGCATATTGAAAGGCCTTTACTACGTTATCTTTACCAAGCAAGCCCAAGGATGCCCTTATTTTAAGGAAATCCATGAATTTAACGTTATTCTTAAAGAAGTTTTCTTCAGACACTACCCAACCGCCTTGAACTGAGCTAAAAGTACCCCAGCGATGTCCTGGAGCAAACTTTACACTTCCATCGCGACGTATCAATGCTTCCAGCAAATATTTATCAGCATAATTATAATTTAACCTGCCAGCATAAGCCTGACGACCGGTATTTCCTACTGTTTCTGTCGAAGTCATTGCGCCGTTTGCAAAATTCTGGTTATCGTATCCCCCCGCAATAACACCTTCTACGCGGCTATCTGAAACGTCTGAAAAACCTTCTTCTTGCTCATAAAGTCCCAGCAGGGAGATGTTGTGCTTGCCAAACTGACGAGTATAATTTACGGTACCGGTTAATTGATAATCGTTGTTATAAACCGGATTTAGACGTACAAAATCGCCGTTTTTTTGCACCTTGCTGTTAATAATTGCACCTCCCGGAATGTGATTATTTTCACCCAAACCTGCAAACTGATAAACTAAGTAATTAGTACCTACCTGTTTATTGTAAGTATTAGTGATTTCGCGGTTGTAATTACCCGTTAACTTTAACCCTTTAATAAAAGGAACTTCATAGGTAATAGTAGGATTAATGTTAAGCGCTGTAGGCTTACTTAGGTTATAATCATTTGTATGATCCCTTACATAAAAGTAGTTAAAGTCGGCCAGGTTATTGGTGTTACCAATATTACCAGTAGGACCTTCTAAAAAGTTAGGTAAGCCGTTTACGTAATACTTTGTAAAAGGCGGAGATAACAATAGTACTTTAAAATCGTTATCCTGGTTTTCACCGCCTTGCTTAAAATAACCTTTCTTTTCGGTAGTAGTGTATCCATTTAACGACATAGCCACCTTAAGTCCGTTAGCTACACTGGCATTAACACTTGCACGGTATGACCAACGGTCGGCTTTAAAGCCGGTATTACCTTCGGTAAAGTTTGAATTCTGGGTTACATAACTTGCCCCTCCATAATAAGTTACCTTATCATTTCCTCCGCTTATGTTAAGCGAGTGACGTTGAGTAGCCGCTGTTTTAAACGCTTGTTTAAGGAAGTTAACATCATTTTCCGGCTGTTGAAAATAGGCCAATTCATCCGGCGAATAATAAGTTGCTAACTTTTTGGTTGAGCTGCCATCAATATATCCATGTTCATCAATAGTATGCCCTGTTGCCTGCTGACCTGCAAAACCTAAATAATTCAGATAGGTAGCTAACTGATAACCATTCATCATTTTAGGTAATTCGGATGCATCGGCCAAACCTAATGAACCGCTATACGATACTTTAGGGGCTCCAATCTTACCCCTTTTTGTGCGGACAATTATTGCACCGTTTGCGCCTTGAATACCATATATGGCCGCAGCGGCATCCTTTAATACAGAAATGCTTTCAACCTCACTTTGATCAAGTGCATTAAAATCCTGCTGAGTTTTAATTACATCATCAATAACATATAACGTTGGCGGAACAGCTCCATTGACAAAAGTAACAGGATTACGTATGCTAACTGAAGCAACATTCGCTTGCGGACGCCCGGTACCGCCACTAACTGATACCCCCGCTACCTGTCCACGTAAAGCAGAAGCTAAGTCAATCACGGGGATGTCCTGTATCTGCTTTGTGTCTATAGTAGCTACAGCGCCCGTAAGGTCAATTTTCTTTTGCTCGCCGTAACCTACTACTACAACTTCGTTCAAATCGTTGGTAGAGGGTACCAGTTTAAAATCGGCGTTACGCTCATTAGCGGCTACCGCGCGCTCCTGGTAGGCATAGCCGATGAATTTTACTGTTATTACAACAGTTTGCATATCGGTAACCTTGATGGAGTACTTTCCATCCGCGTCGGTCGCGGTACTTGCATTGCTGCCTTTTACCTGAATGGTAACGCCGGGCACCGGTTCGCTTTTCTCGTCAGTCACGGTACCGCTAACGGTTCGTGTCTGGGCTTTTAGCGTACTGCTCAATAACAGCAATACAGAAAAAAAGAGGAAAATTTTTCTCATAAATTTATCGTTTTGGGTTTCATATTGGATTAATTATTTATTGGTTTAGTTATAATAACTGAGCGCTGCAGCTTACCGAACGCCCAGGTTTTATTTAATTGTGATGGTTTAGGTTATCCTTTTGCCGCATTCCTTTCTTTTATACGTTTTTGCCATTCTATGCCGGCCTTCTTCATATCATATCCTTGTTTTGACAGATAGTTATTGATGCGCCCCTTGTATTTACCAAAAACTTCATGCTTTTTGTTGGACGATTCGGCATCTATCGCTTTTTCGCGCGCTTCAACAAGCCAGGTTTTTATTTGTGCTTTTTGTTCGTCAGTAAGCTGTGGCAATTCGTCTGTATAGGCGTCATAAGTAACCTTCAGTACATTGTAGGTCATCCCATCCTTTACACCTGTTACCTGTTCAGGGCTTAGCTCTTTACTTAATTTGGAAAGAAAAACAGTATGCCGTTCGGCCAGTTGCTTATCAACATTACTGTCAATAGCGGCTATTTTGGCATCGGCACCGGCTTTATCAGCTGCCGACTGATCTTTGATCTCTTTTACCTTAGCATTACGGGTATCGTGTATTACGCCCAGGGTGCGGTATTGGTTAACCAGTATAGCGCGCACTCTTTTAAATTTAGCCGAATCGGTTACGCCAATGGCGGTAACAATTTTAGCCGAACGCTCGGTAATTACTTTGGTATAGTTATCCTGTTCGGCCTTGGTTTGCGCCTGCGCGTTTACCGTTAACACTCCTGCCATCAGGCACACACACATCATCATTAAACACTTCTTCATTATTTTTATTTTCATAGTTAATTTAAATTCACTTCGCCGCAAAAGTGTACAGTTATACCCAAGCCGGCCAGCGCGGCGGCTTTAATGCGGCAGGCCCTGTGCATGGTTTCCGCATCGGGCGCATACACTACATGGATATGATTGGCCTTATGCCGGCCCATCATCTGGTTACGGTTAACGCCTTTTAATACCGCGTTCATTATAGGCCATTGCGGGGTTGTGGCTTCCCAGCGGCGCTGTGTTTCGGCATCGGGCAGCAATACGCTCTCGCCCACACCTATGTCGCAGTGCAGCGCGCCATCCATTACATAAATCCGGCTCCATACAATGTGCCCCGGCTTGCTTATGCCCTTTAAGCTGCCGCCTCCTAAACGGAAATACATGGCTGGCTGCCGCTCACTGCTGGCGCCTTGATATCCGTTTATTAAATGGGCGGGGGGCACAGCGCCTGAAATAAGGAAAACCCACACAAAATCGTCAATGCCGTCACCTTTAAAATGTTCGCCCCAACGTAAATCGTGCAGTGTGTTTTCACCGGGAAGGCCCAGTTGTTTCCACAAATTATAGGTAACCAGGGCATCAATACCCGCGCATTCGTCCACCTCGTTAAAATGTGGCAGCGCCTCGCCGGCATAAAGCTCGCGGCCATCGGCGGCGTAAACGGGCGGGCGGTCCTGGTTATTTAATAAGCCTTCAACCAAATCGCTTGCTACTGTCAGGTCTTTTAATCCCTGTTGGTACTGAATGCCTATAGTGGCACAGCCAAACTCATCGGCTATACGCACAGCGGCTATATACATTTTACATTGCTCCAGCGATTGCTGCTCGGTAAGCTCGGTTGGGCCATCGGTTCCCCAGTTAAATTTCATGCCTTTTTGCAGCAGCCAGTCCAGCACTTTACGCGCTTCGGCGTTGGTAACTAATTGCATTGCCGCATATAACGATGCCTGGCTTAACCGCTCCTTAAACAAGCCGGTAGGGTGCAGCAGCTCATCGGGCACTATGGCATTATACATACCCATGCAACCTTCATCAAATACGCCCATTATGGCTTTGTTTTTCTGAAAATTCAGGGCAAAATTATTACCAACAGCCAAATCAGCCTCCGGGATATTTACTTCATTAAATTGCCGGATATGGCTTGCATCGTGATTGATATTTCCGGTTTCCAGCCATTGTTTCAGACTGCTATTAAAGAAATCATCGTCAAAATTTTCGCTCCATAGTGTACTGAACTTCACTCCGGCCTTGGCCAGCGAGCCGTTAATATTCAGCATTCCAACCAGCCCGGGGGCTGTACCGCTCCAGTTGGCAACGGTTAAAATAGGGCCTTTATGGGTGGTTAATCCCGCCAGTACATGGTGGGTATATTGCCATAAGCTTTCAACAACTATCAGTGGTTTTTCAGGATCAATCGACCGGAAAACTTCCATTCCCATCTTCTGCGAATCAATTAAGCCATGCTTTTTCTCCGGATTGTACTGATGCGCGCGTTTAACGCTGTAACCCAAGCTCTCAATGGCCTTAATAAGCAAATTCTCTACTTTTTGCTGTTCGGGCCAGCAAATTTGGTTGGCTGCAAGGCGTAAATCTCCGCTGGCCACCAATAGCATCTCTTTTTGTTTATCAGGCATTATTATCAGGCTATCTGTATTAGTTTTTCTGTTAAAATTATTTATCCAAATATTAAATTTAAACTGCCTTTTAGTTAATTGTTTTGATGTTCCAAAAAACCAACATCACATTTATAATCAATAAACAAGCAATTAGCCATTGGCAAAAACTAACCTTAAATAAAAAATATTACTAACTATTTGGGTTTATATTATTCCTGCAGCCATGTGCGTAATACGCAGCCTGCATTAACAAATATCCAGTATTAGGTATTGCCATTACTACCTGTATTTATCAATTTATTGTAGGATTTTATCATTGAAAAAAAACCAGTTGTAATAATCTATAAAAAAACTTTTGCTTTACAATAAGCTATGTTTTAACCAAAAATTTTTATAATTTTAAAATCCAATTAACAACCGGCACTAAAAAGCGCATCATGATTTTCATTAATAACCAAGTGATTTTTTTAAAATGAAGCCTTATTTTCTTAAAGTTGCGGTTAAACCGCAAAATTCATATAGTATCAGGCATGATGTTTTGCCCACTTTTAGAGGTATATGGCATTACCATCCCGAATTGGAACTACACTACCTTATTAAGGGCGAGGGTGTGCGTTTTATTGGTGATAATATCAGCAACTTTTCGTCGGGCGAGGTATTATTGCTTGGGGAGAACCTGCCACACTGCTGGCGCTGCAAAGAGGAGTATTTTCAGCCGGATTCCGGACTGAACGTAGAGGTGATCGTTATCCACTTTTTACCAGATTGCCTGGGGCGATATTTGCTTAACCTGCCCGAGGCCTACCTGCTGCCAAAATTATTTGAAAAAGCAAAAAGCGGACTGATAGTTGGCGGGCCCGCCAAGGCGGAACTGACCCGTTTAATGCGCCAGGCGGTACACGCCACTAATCTTGACCGTATCATTGTTTTGCTCTCGATTTTAAAAGTGCTGGCCGAGAATGAGGATTATGAAAACATCACTTTATCGCATAACGAATTTCACCAGTCGAACGAGTCGGACACGATACGGCTTAACAAAGTTTGCTCCTATACCCTGGCTAATTACAAAAAGGAAATAGGGCTGCAGGAAATTGCCGCCATTGGCAACCTTAGTGTAACGTCTTTCTGCCGGTACTTTAAACTGATGACAAAAAAAACCTATTCTGATTTCCTGACCGAGATCAGGATAAGCCATGCCTGCCGTTTTTTAATTGAAGACAAATTACCTACCGAAGTTTTGTGTTTTGAATGCGGCTTTAACAACGTGTCCAACTTTTACCGCCATTTCAAAAAAGTAACAAACATGACGCCCCTGGAATATAAAAGAAGGTACCTGCAGGGCAACCCGGTAGTTACTGCTGCTAATTAAAAATTAAACAACCTTTTAAACAACAAAAGGTCGCTTCAAAAGTAAAAACCAATTGTAAAAAACTCTTTAAAAATAAAAAGAACGTCATTGCGTAGCGTGGCAACCCTCGGCAGGAAGAGCAGTTCTGCTTACCGGGGATTGTTTCGTCGTTCCTCCTATCTATGACAAAAAGAGTGTGTTATAGGTATCATGGCAATCCCGATAGGTTGATCCGATCTGTAAGCCGGGGATCACCACGTCGCTGCGCTCCTCGTGATGACGAGGTGTGCTTATGTCATCCCAAATTTGTTTCACTGTTGTCCGGTAAAAATTTGAAAGATGTATAAAAACCTTCTCCGGGCCTCGAAAGAAAACACACAGGGCACAGCGGCAAATTTTATTTTAACTGGCTTTTCCAAAATAAGCTTTTGATACGGCCCCTTGTTGTTTAGTGGTGTACCGAACAAGCCGTTATAAAAAATTAGCTATTCCCAATTTGTTTTTCAGCAAACTGTAATCGCCATACAAATATTCTATTTTTTTGCGGGTGGCCGGTGAAAATACCCCCACATTACGACGGGTAAGGGTTGAAATATTTAACCCCCGTTTAGTAAGCCAGTACTTAGCAATTATAGGATAAACATGGTGCATCACATCCATATTATCAATAACAAATTGCTGTATCATATTTATTTCCTGCTCTTTGGAAGCATCATCATAATACTTGCACAGCCAGGTGATCAGTTCAGGGAAAAAGTTTCCCTGGATACAGGACAATCCTGCTGAACCCGCTTTTAACGATTCTACCGCGTGCACCATATAAGCATCGTACAAACCAAAAGCAGGATTAGCTTTACCCGCGGCCAGCTTTTCCTTCACCTGGTTAATATCCAAACAGGTATCTTTATGATATATTACCCGGCCGGTAGCCACAAAGTTGCCCAGTTGGGCCGCTGACAATAATCGTTTATAGGGCACGGGGCATTCATAAAAACCTAAAGGTATATTATCAGTTTGCTGTAAAAGATCGAAAACACGGCCGTTAAACACCTCGTCGCTTTCGTGCTCGGCGGCCAATAAACCGGTGATCGCGATTACGGCGTGGGTTCCGGTATCATGTACCCGCTTTACAAAATCGGCTTGCCTGCTAACAGGGCCGCCAAATGTACCGGTCGCTACAACGGGCACCGCCCCATCCACTACTTTTATAATATGCTTAATAGCCTGCAATTTCTCCTCGTCTTCCAGTTCAAACATTTCGCTGGAAAGACAGTTGGCAAATAAACCTACCGCGCCTGCTTTTAAATATATTTCTGTTAGTTGTGTAAGTATGTCATAATCAATATCCCCATTATTTTTAAAGGGGGTTAACATTACCGGTATAAATCCCTTCGGCGCTTTATCCATTGTCTATTTTTTTATTTTTATTAATTTAATTTTCTGAAAGCTGTACCGCCATCCGCTTGGTTTTGGTAAGTATTATGCCTGTTAAAAATATAGTCAGCGTACCTGCCACTATAATCATGTTGGTATTTAAGTTACTGCGCAGCGCAGCGTATTCGTCCGGAATAAGCGAGGGGAAAGTGAGCCATAAAATAACCAGCACCCCAATAATAGTTGCTACCATGGCCTCGTGGTTGCGGGTTTGCCTGCTGATAAGGCCCAACAGGAACAGCCCCAGCATACCTGCCGCGAATATGCCCGATAGCTGCCACCATACATCCAGTATACTTTTTACGCCTATCATACCTACACCGGCTATCATCCCGGCTAAACCGAAAATCACGGTCATGATATGCAGCAGCCGGAGTGTTTGCTTTTCGCTGATCCCCTTTTTGAAATAACGCTTATAAATATCAACCGTAAAAACCGTGGCAGACGAGTTCATGCCCGAGCTTATGGTACTCATAGCGGCCGAAAGTATGGCCGCGACAATAAGGCCCATCAGCCCCGCCGGTATGCGTGTAACCATAAAATGGGGCATAATTTTGTCGCCGTAATCGGCAGGGGTAAGCCTGGCCATACCGGCGGCTATATCAGCAGCCGAAGCGTTTGCGGGTAACCGCTCGGCAATTACCTGGTGTTTTACAATTTCTAAAAGCTCGGGGTGCTGGCTATAATAAGCATATAAACAGGAGCCGATAATAAAAAACAGGAACGAGGCAGGCACATACAGGTATACGCACAGCCAAACTGATTTTGCCGCTTCCTTAGCAGATTTTGCGGTATGATAACGCTGAATATAATTCTGGTCCATACCAAAATTATTAAGGTTGATGAAAAAACCGTACAAAAGGATAACCCAAAAAGTAGGCTCAGTAAAATTAAGCGAAAAGCTTCCCAGGCTAAATTTATGATCGGCCTTGCCGATATGCACAATTTGCGATACGCCGCCCGGTACATTTTTTATAACCAGGTAAATAATTAATACAGCGCCAAGCGTTTTTACAACCGCTTGTACAACCTCGGTCCATATTACCGCCTTTATGCCGCCGGTAACCGTATACAGTATAATGGATATGCCCATAATAACCATGATCATGCGCATAGAAATACCGGTAAGCGCCTGCAAGCTTAATGCTATTCCAAAAAATATAGACCCCATACGGGCCAGTTGGGTTAATAAAAAGCAAATTACCGCATACGTGCGCGCCCAGGGGCCAAAGCGTTTTTCCAGATGGGTATAGGCAGATATTTCGCCGGTATTACGATAAAAGGGCACAAAATATTTTACCGCTATCCAGGCCGCGAAAGGCATAGACAGGCTAAATACAAAAGCGCTCCAGTTACCCCCGAAAGCTTTGCCCGGTACCCCCAAAAAGGTATTGCTGCTTAAAAACGTAGCGTATATGGAAAACCCGATGGCCCATCCCGGTATCATTCCCGCGGCCTTGGTAAACTGATCGGCGTTTTTATTTTTGCGCGAAAAATAAAAACCTACCAGCACCATACCCAACAGGTAAACCAGTATAATGGAAATATCAAGCACGGGTAAAACTCTCATGCGTTAAAAGCCTTTAATTGAATACGATTGGTTTTATAATTACGGCAAATGTAATTGGGAGATGCCCGCCATTTATATAACATATTGGCGGGCTATTGTATAATGTTAGCATTAAAAACAGCACCATATTTGTTAAAGCGAGCAGCGGAGCTTTAACCGGCAGCTAAGTTCCACTTTCTCCATTTTGTTTTTCATAATCATGTTGGCGGCTATTAACCCCATCTGCTCATAATCGGTAGAAACGGTGGTAATGCCGTTCAGTATATATTTTTTCAGCGGCGTTTCATTATAGGAAATAATGCCCACATCGGTGCCAACTTCCAGGTGCAGCCCTCTTATTTTTTCAATAATTTCAACCAGGTCCTCATCATTCAAACAAACAAATACTTCGCCTTTATTAATTTCTATTTCATTCACATCCGTCACCACGTTACGCTCAAAAGCGTACTGCTGGCAAAACAGCTTAAATCCTTTTATTATATCGGGCGAAATAAAGGAATTGGGCGTGGCAATAATACGGATAGTATCATACTTACTCAGGTTATCCAGTACAGATTCCATCGCCTTGTATATGTTCCGCTTAAAGTTCTCTAAAATAGCACCATAGGTGCCATTAACGCCTTCAACAATCTTATCCAGTAAAATCAGTTTATCTTTGGGAATAATATTGAGCAATTCGTGCGCCTGCGACCCGCCTTCGTTAAAATTGGGCAGTATCACATAATGCGTATAACCTTCCTTCCTGCTGGTAAGCAGTTTTTTAAACAAGGCGAAATCATCGTTATAGATATAAAAATCAATGCTCACGTTTTCGCCTAACGCTTCCGAAAACACATCATAAAAAAGCTTTTTGCCGGCGCTGAGTTTATCCAGCAACAAAAATATTTTACGGGGCTGCTGCAAGCCTGTGGCGGTTACATAATGGCCCTTGCCCGGCACTGACGACAGCACGCCCATCTCGCGCAGGTATTTATAACCGCGGTTAGCTGTTTCCTTTGAAATCTCCAAATGATAAGTAAGCTCGTGCAGGGAAGGGAGCACCCTGTTCTTTTTTATTTTACCAGTTACCACCGCGTCATGAATTGAATTGGCTAACTGTATATACTTGGGTGTTAATGACAAGCCATCAACGCTAATTAAATCGAATATATTCTGTTGCTCCATCATAGGTTCATTGTTATTGGCAGGTATAGGTTTATAAGTATAAAGCTACCTGATGGATATGATAATTTTTTATATCAGTTTCTCCAGATATTGTACGATATTATCATCTCAATGGATAGGTCAAATAAAATAGTCTTGTCATTTCGAACGGAGAGAGAAATCTCCTAAAAGGGATAAGTATCTTGCATAAGATTTCCCTTTCGCCCTTTCTCACCTATCCACCTCTGCTCTATCGAAATTATTGATTATGACAGTCGTGTCTTACATTGGGCCACATTACTTAGTCGTGGTAATCAGCAGTCTCGCCGGTTTTAACCCCTCGCTCACCGCGTTCAGCACAATTTTGCCGGTTTTCTGTCTGGATTGAACAATGGCCAGGCCTAAACCATTGAAGGTTTTACATTGCTGCGCGTTAAATGGTTGCAGGTTAGTTTGCGAGCCGTTATCCGCTCCTTTTAATATACCGTTACCGCTTACGCTGAAATGGACAAGATTATCAGCGTTGGGCACGGTATTCCCGTTACTATCCTGCACCGTAACGGTAACGTATGATAGATCTTTATCATCAGCCTGTATGCGGCTTCTATCGGCTTTTAGCACAATGCGGTAAGGTTTCCCTGCGGTAACCACCTGCGTGGTAAGCACCACTTTGCCATTTTTACGCGATACCGCCTTTAACACACCCGGTTGATATTTTACCCGCCACATTACATGCAGGTTGTCGCCCTGCTTTTTACGCACGCCTAACGATACCCCGTTTAAATACGCCTCTACCTCATCGGCATTGTTATAATAGGCCCATACGTCCACTGTCTGTCCGGGCTGCCAGTTCCAGTGCGGCAACAGGTGCAAAACGGGTTTGTTTGTCCATTCGCTCTGGTACATGTAATACACATCCTTCGGGAAGCCAGCCAGATCGACGATCCCGAAATAGGAACTGCGCGCGGGCCACAGGTATGGCGTAGGCTCGCCTATATAATCAAACCCTGTCCAGATGAACAGGCCCGATAGGAAATCGTACTTTTTGATGATTTTCCAGGTTTCCTCGTGGGTGGAACCCCAGTAGGCCGATACATTATCATAAGCCGATACGGTATAATCGGCATTGCCATCCTTCAACGGTGTTTTGCCATCCTTGGGCCAACGGCGGATACTGTCCGACGGCATATCATAATGCCCGCGCGTAGCCAGCGCCGACATGTTCTCGGTTCCGATAAATTTTTGACCGGGATAATTCTTTTTAAAATCGGCATATACTTCCTGGTGATAATTCAGGCCAACCACATCCAGCGCGCCCGATTGATAAATGAAGTTCTTTTTAGGGTCGGGCTCGCTTAATGCCGAGGTAACCGGACGGGTATTATCCAGCTTTTTTACAATGCCTGCCAGTTCGCGGGCAATGCTGATGCCGGTGCTGTCAAACTGCTCGCGGATCTCGTTCCCAATGCTCCACATAAAAACCGAAGGGTGATTACGATCGCGCAAAACCTGATCCTGCAAGTCTTTTACGTGCCATTGCGCCCAATCCTGGTGATAATCAAATTTGCTTTTCTTTTTAACCCACATATCAAATGCCTCATCCATCACCAGGAAGCCCATTTTATCGCACAGGTTCAGCAATTCAGGAGCAGGCGGGTTATGCGATGTGCGGATAGCATTACAGCCCATTGCCTTCAGTATTTGCAACTGCCTTTCAATGGCCCGGGTATTTACGGCTGCGCCTAAAGCTCCCTCATCGTGATGCAGGCATACACCTAATATCTTCATGTTGCGGCCATTCAGCGAAAAGCCCTTATCCGCGTCAAAATTAAAATACCTGATGCCGGTGGTGGCGCTGTAATTATCCAGCACCCGGCCGCTACCGCTAATTATCTTTAAAGTTACTTTATACAAATAAGGCCGGTTTACCGACCATAGTTTAGGATCGCTAACCGTCAAATTCTGTGCAACCAGTGTATCAGTAACGGCAGTTACCCGGCTGGCCACTACTTTTCCCGCCTGATCGCTTATCAGCGTTTGAAGCTTCAGATTAGCTAAAGCAGGCGCATGTATAGTGGTGCGGATATTTACCCCGGCGCTTTTAGGGCTGATATTGGGCGTAGTAATATACACGCCCCAATTAAGGATATAAGTTTGATTAACGGTTACCAGCCACACATTACGATAAATGCCCGAGCCCGAATACCAGCGCGAGTTAGGCTGATCGGAATTATCAACCCGTACCGCTATCACATTTTTCTGCGCCCCGAAGTGCAAATAGGGTGTCAGATCGTATCGGAAGGAGATATAGCCATTAGGCCGTTTACCTAAATAATGCCCGTTTATCCAAACCTCGCTGTTATGATAAATACCGTCAAAATCAATAAATGTCTTTTTATTAACAGCTGTTTCGGGCAGCTTGAATGTTTTGCGGTACCAGCCTGTACCCGCGGGTAATCCGCCTTCGGCCTGGGTAGTTGGGTTCTTTTCATCAAAGTTACCCTCTATGCTCCAATCATGGGGCAAATTGAGTGTGCGCCATTGCGTATCATTATAATTGGCGGCTTTCGCTTCAGGATTATCCCCCAAAAGGAATTTCCAGCCGGCATCAAAGCTTATTGTTTGCCTCGCATTTTGCGCGCTAACCGGTTTTGCCCCTAACAAAAAACAAACTAAGGCAAAAATATATAGAACACGATTGACTATGGATACCCTCATATACCGGTTGTTATTTTTTAACTTTTACAGGCGGAGCCACAAAGTTCACCGCGCTTTTACCCATCGGCCTGGAGGTTGCCACTGCTATGCCCCGTTGCTGCGTTTTATCAACCGCGCAATAGAAATGATAAACCGTCCCCTTCCATTTCACTACAGACGATTTATGGGCGAACTCGTTATCATAGGGTTCTGACGATTCGATCAGTTTTTTGCCGGTCCAGTCCGTCCAGTGCACCAGGTCGTACGAGCAGGCAAAACGGTTGAACACGCCCGAATCGCCTGTTTTCCAAAAGGCCCCGAAATAGAACATCACATACACATTGCCAATTTTTTGGATCCAGGGGTCGCCGGTTATGCCGGGGCCGTGGTTCAATACGGGGTTTTTGCCGTATCGGGTCCAGTGCAGCATATCATCCGAAGTAGCCATGCCAATACGCTCGGCACCTCGTTTCCTGTCCAGGCTATCGCCGTTGGCGTTGTAGTACATTACAAAGGGGTGACCGGTCAGTTTGGCTTTATCCCAAATCACCGTTTCCTTATACTGAATATGGTTATCCCACCAGCTTACGTCCTTATCCTCCGGCGTTAATACCGGGTGATCCAGGCGTTTCCACTCATGTACCGTAGCCGGGTTTTTATCAGTATAAGCTATCCCTAAAGATAATGAACCCTTTTCGTAACCCCGTTCATGCCCGCCGAAGTACGACATCCAGTACTTACCGTCGTATTTTTGCAGCTGGTAACTGCCGCCCCATTTATTATTCTGCAAGGCAATGTACCCCGCCTTTTGATTATTATCCCAGTCTGTAGTATCTGAAAATGACAGGATATGGCCCATTGTTTTCCAGTGCAGCAGATCCGCGCTGCTGGCCAGCCAGGTTTCGTAACCACGGCCATTAAACACCAGGTAGGTCATGTACCAGCCCTTGCCCTGCCTGAAAACGCTTGGGCAATCCACCTTTTTTGAGTTATCATCCGGAGCAATTACCAATCCGTATTTATAGGGCGTTTTTACCTCTTCGTAAATTTCCTGCATCTTACTTTCGGGAACCTTATTGATCTCCGATTGCGCATACACTCTCCCCAAGGGTATTAAAGCCAGTAACAGCAATCCTATTTTTATCTTCTGTTTCATCATTATTATTATTGATGCCGATTGTTTATTTGGCTATGAAATTGTAACTGCCCGAACCAATGGCAAGTTCCATTTTACCATCCTGGTAACCTTTAAATTTAATGTCTTTCCGGTTGCTGATGCGCCGACCATTAACCGTAAGCCCGGCGGTTTTACTAACCGGCAGATATACCGTAGCCGTAGTATTGGCAGGGATAACTATGTTCAATTCAAAGCTATCTTTACCTTTTTTCCAATTGCTGGATATGTTGCCGTATGGCGATTGATAATTGGCATTAACGTAGGTGACATCCCCCACAACCTCCGGCCTGATCTCTATTTTATTAAAGGCGATGCCACCCGCCGCCTGGCGGATGCCCGCCAAACCGCTGTAAAACCATTCCATCAAATGCCCCAGCATCAAATGATTATTGGATACCGACGGCAGCGCCCCCCACGATTCGGTGAGCGAAGTAGCCCCATGTGCCAGCTGGTAGCCATAGCCCGGCACATCATCGCGGCTGTTCATATCAAATATCACGTCCGAGCGGCCTGCATCCTCCAGCACCTGCAACAGGTAACGGAAACCGATATCACCCGCCGTAAGCGCGTTGCCATGTTCACGCAGTTCTTTTACGATGTTGTTGATCACCGCGCCCTTATCCTGCTCAGGTACCAGCCCCATATATACCGACATGGCATTGGCTGTTTGGCTGCCGGTACCGTACTCCCTGGTAGCGCTGTTAAAAAAGGTTTTGTTATAGGCTGCTTTTACTTCAGCGGCCAGTTTGGTATAACCCGCGGCATCCTGCGTTTTCCCAAGCAGCGCGGCCACCTTTGACGCTATGCCCAGGTCATAATAATAAATGCTGGTAGCGGTAATGCCTTTAGGTGTTTGCTGCGAATAGCCCGGCGCTTTAGGCCCCTGGTCGTACCAATCGCCCAGGCCCTGTGTCAGGATATGCCCGTCGGCTTTTTGGGCCAAGTAAGCCAGGTAACGTTTCATCATGTCGTAGCTATTGGCCAGTACGTGTTTATCGCCATACCATTGGTAAACGTACCAGGGCAAAATAATGCTGTTGCTGCCCCATTCCGGCGAATCACGGAAGGGATCGCCAAACCGGGTAAATTCCGGCGCTATCTCCGGGATCAACCCTTCGGCGGTTTGCGACAGGCGCATATCGTCAATACACTTCAGCGCCAGCCGGTGGATATCGTAGTTATAACGTATAGAGCTACCTACCAGGTGCGCCTCTTCCAGCCAGCCCAGCTTTTCGCGGTGAGGGCAATCGGTAAATACGCTGGCCATATTGCTGCGTATAGCCCAATCGATCAGCTTAAACGTACGGTTGAATAATTCATTAGAACAGGTAAAACTGCCCACCGTAGCCGCCGAATTGCGGGTATGCAAGCCTTTTACAGTTACCATGACTGGCAGGCCCTTACTATTCACCTCGCCTTGTGGCATGGCGTTTTCTACCTGCAAATACCTGAAACCATAATAAGTAAATTGCGGATGCCAGGTTTCCTCGCCCTCGCCTTTTAACACATAATCATAATAATGCGGGCTGCCCGACCCTTTCTGGTTAGCGCTGCCATTGGCGTTGATTAGCTCGGCGGGAATGATCCTTACCGTATCACCCTTTTTCCCTTTAACGGTAATTTGCGGGATGCCCGAAAAATTCTGCCCCATATCATACACCCATACCCGGCTGTTTAACTGCTTTTTGCTGACAGGTGTAAATTCCTGCATTACTTTTAAGGGGTCGGCATGCTGGGCATTCAGCTGCGGCGAGCCATCAACCGCAATCACCTTGCTCCAGGCGGCATCGTTAAAGTTATTCGTGTTCCAGCCGGGTTGCTCCAGGTTAGCATTGTAATCCTCGCCTCCGTAGATGCTGGAATAGGTGATAGGGCCGGGCGCGGTTTTCCAGCTGCCATCGCTTAATATATTCTCTGTACCGCCATCCGTATGTTCTACCACCAGCCTGCATATCAGTTTTGGATGCCCGAAGGCGCCCGTCAGTTTACGGTAACGTTTATCGCGGGGGATATAGTAAAAACCGTTCCCCAGCATTACCCCAATGGTGTTTTTTCCCTGCTGCAGTTGCCGGGTTATATCAAAAGGCACATACAGGGCCTGTTTGTCGTATTTGGTCCAGCCTGGGTCCAGGAAATGATCGCCGATCTTTTTACCGTTCAGGCTCAGATCAAAATGGCCCAACCCGCAAATAAATAACGTGGCCTTTTTTACCGGACTGTTGATACTGAAAGTTTTACGCATCAACGGCAGCACATCGTTAGCATTACCTAACTTTTTAGGGCCGCGTAAATGAATGGCGGGCACTATATAGGAGGTATCGGGGAGTTTGTCATAAGCTATCCAGGCGGCGCCTTTCCAATCGGCCCTGCTTAAAAGGCCCATTTGCCAGTTAGCTACCCCGCTCCAGGCGGTTACCTGCTGATGATTATCCCAAACCATCACTTTCCAGTAATAAGTTTTAGCTGCTGATAAAGGCCTGCCTTTGTAAGTAACCTGTATGGATGCGGACGATGGTACTTTCCGGGAATCCCACAATAAGCCGGTACCATGAGTTAACTTCGCGGCATCATCGGCTACCATAACGCGATAAGCCGTTTGCTGTATATGATAACCGCCACCAGCTATTTCCCAGCTTAAAACCGGCGAAGCCGTTTCAATGCCTGCCGGGTCAGCCTGGTCATTACAACGCAGGTTAACTACTTTAATGTTTTGTGCAAAAGCAGTCAGGCTGCCTAAAATCAGCAGGTTCAGGATTAAATATCTTTTCATTTCCGGGCAGTTTGAAGCAAGTATTTATCGGCGAAATTGAGGTATTGCGCCCAGTCGTAATCCGTTACATCATGCTTACCGGGGCGAATGTGATAAGCTATGCGCCCAACAACAGGCGTATTCAGGGGCGGCATTACCTTGCCGGGAAAACCTTCGGTGCCTAACAGTTGATATACCGCATTGGCTGCTTTAGCCCCGGCAAACTCACCGGCCGGGTTAGAGTTACTGTCGCCCTCGGCGCTGGCAATGTAAACCGGCCGGGGCGCGATAAGCGATATGACCATGTGCTGATCGAACGAGAGCACGGAATCCTGATCCATATATTTCTTGAAATTATTGCAGAACCAGTACGGGAACTTGGTGCATAAGCGCCTGATGTTTTCGCCGGCGGTTTCATGGAACAGCTTAGCACCCCCCGCGCCCGATTCATTGCTGATCACCAGGGCAAAGCGTGGGTCGGTAGCACCGGCCCATAAGGCGGCCTTACCTAAGCGCGAAAAACCGAATACCGCTACTTTTTTCGCGTCGATAGTCTTATCGGTTTGCAAGTAATCTAACGCGCGGCTCAGGCCCCAGGCCCAGGCGCCTACGGTAGCAAAATTATCGCCCCGGTTCTCCAGCTGGGGGTACATGGCTTGTACGCCGTTTAAAAAGCCATCATCATAATCCGGGTCGATATCTCCGCGGTAAATAGTGGCTATAGTGTAGCCCCGGTCAATAATGGTTTCCAATGGCCACCGGCTGGCATCCATACCGCGCGTGGCTTCGGTAGCTTTATTATTTACCACTCCTTTGGTGCTTTTATCCATCCAGCTTCGCGTGATCTTAATTCCCGGGTCGGCATTAACGGTTTGGTTACCATCAAAATTCAGGCCCACAATAGCCGGAACAGGATGATGCGCCTTATTAGGGATATACATTAAAATATCCATCTGCGGCCCATCGGTTTTACCGTTAAAATACACGGTGATTTGCTTGCGGGTGGCTTTGCCGTTTAATGCTTTGGCATCGGTATCAAATACTTTAAAGGTCATGCCAGCGGGGCGACCAGGCATTTGTCCGTACATTTCCTTTTTAAAAAAAGCCAGCAATTCGGGCTTACGTTGCTGGTTCCATTGTTTGGCGGTGGTTACTTTTTTTCCGTTAAACAGGGTCAGCGCGTCGGGCAATACATAGTTATTCTTTTGGGCAAACGCGCTTATACCCCAAGCCATCATCAAAACTACCAGCAGGTATTTACTGACAAAAAGATGAGTATTATGTTTGAATTTCTTCATTTGTTTTACTGTATTTCCAATCCCGAAATATTTAATCCCGCGGCATCCTTAGCGGTAATGGTCACTTTATAATTACCGGCATTAATGCTGGTACCTGTTGTGGTCTCCACGGTTTTAAATTTTTCGGCGGTAGTAATGCCAAAAGTCAGTATTTCCTGTTTCATTACCGAACCGTCCGCGGCCAATACTTTAAGCTGGACAGTTAGCGCTTTGCCGGTAGTATTCAGGTATTTTAACCTGAGGGTATATACATCGGCCACGCCGGTAGAAACATCCCAGCTGATATTGCCGCCTGCAGCGATTTTAAACGTAAGGCATTTCTTTCCGGCCGTTTCGGTTACGGTTACGTCGCCGGTTAAAATGGCTTTATCCGGTTTATAGGAGGTGGTTGGTTTCAAATCGGTTGCCCGTTCCATTTTGTTAACAGGCAAGGCGGCTACTATGTACATGGTGTTTGCGTCCGTTTCAGCTCCAAGCTGTACGGTGCTTCCGGCAAGATACCTGTTATGATAAACCGCGTATAAGCGCCCGCCATTTTCGTCGGTTTGTATCATAGTTTGAGTATCGTCATAACCATGCATCCAGGCCGGTAACTGTTTTACAGGCATAGGCAGGCCAATATAAACATCCGCATTTTCGCTTACGTTAAAGCTGGCAGATGCACCGCTTATAGTCGTAGTATTTTGAGGGGCGGCTAACCATTCCGCGCCATACAGGTTGGCAGGTAGCCTGCTAATTTCCACCCGGCTATCGGTGTAGGGTTGATCGCCGGTATCCATCCAGGTTTTTATGTGCCATTGCTGTGATGGATGAGCGACAACTAAATGCCGAACAACACCCGCCGACGCTGGCGCCGCCTTTACCCGTTTATTAACCGAAGCAATAGCGATAGCCGATATAACCGCCTGTCCCGATGCTACATTGGGGAAACCGATATTCAATTGCCCGTTGGTTACCTTAACGTTCCATACTTTTTTCAATGCCTTATCGGCCCCTGCTTCCCGCCATATATCCAGGTTTTTCAGGAGGGTTTTACTGTTAACCGCTACATCAAATAACCGCCAGCCCTGGCAATCCATACCGCCGATGCCGTACCAGGGTTCGGTAAAATACAATTCAACCCGGTAAGTACCGTTGGCCACCGGGAAATGATATTGCAGTTTATCGCGACCGTAACGGAATGTCTGGAACAAGGGCCAGTCGGTGGTTCCGGCAATAGCGTCAAACGTACGTCGCTGGCTGCCAAACATGGCGGGCATCTCTTTATAATTATCCGTCCACGAGGCAGACCCCCAGTTTTTGCCGCTGCTTAAATGCCTGTCGGCATTCCAGGTATGGCCCAAATGGTCGGTATAGGCAGGCCCGCCGCAGTTTACACGGTAGATATAATTAAACCCGGCCGCCGGTTGCAGCAGATCATTATCTGTCGCTTTTAAACGGTTAAAATGCGGAGATTGGGGCAGATGGTTCAATACGATCATATCCTCCGCCACTTTTTTGCCATTTACATAACCCACCGCTTTTAGCAGGTTATATTTAATATCCACCTTATCCCACTGAAAATGGGTACCCACGCCCTGTTGTTTTCTTTTACCTAAGGATATGCCATCCACATCGTTAAACAACTCCACCTCATCGCAATTGGAATACACGCAAATGCTGTCCTTTTTACCGGGACTTAACCACCTGTCGGGCCAGGTATGGGATACAATATAAACCATCGGCTCCTTATCCTTTGGCGCATACGCCGCGCGATACAGGTAAAACGCGTCTGTAGGTTCGCCCCAGGCGGTAAATAATCCCTTATAATTAACCGGACCGATACGATCCATCTCCCGCAGCCCTTCACCCGCCTGCACCCGGCCAGGGTTCTCGTGCGAGTTGAGCAGCCAGAAAAATTGGCCCGCCGTTTTATCCTTTACCGACTCCGCCTGGTGGATCTTCATCTCCATCAACTGGGCCATGCGGTTTTCGCTTAAAGGCCCGTTAGCTGTAAAGGGCCCTTCGGTATGCAGATCAATGGTGCGCCAGGCGCCGTATTCGCCTACCAGTATTTGTTTTTGCAGGTCATCGGCATATTTCAGCGGGTCGCCGCCATAGGTGCCTGTCCAGTTTTGGGGCACATCCCAATCGGTGCCGGTACCGCCGTTGCAGGTGGTAATTTTGCGTTGCCATGAAGCTGTCGGGTCGAGCTTCCGGATAATGTCCGAACATTCCTTTGCGAAATCGGTGGGCAGTTTGCTTTCGTTTTGCAGGCCCCATAAAATTAACGACGGGCTGTTGCGCCTTTCCTTTACCCAATCGGCCAGTAAGCTTTTGAAATTATTGCGAAACGCGGGAGTATCGTACCAGATATGCGCGGTAAACTGCGGCCACCACAATATGCCCAGTTCATCCCAATACTGCTGAAATTTAAGGTTATGCGGCTGATGCGCGTCGCGGAAAGCATTAAAACCCGCCGCCTGCACCTGCTTAACAACCGTGTGGATCTGCGCATCGCTGAAGGCATGACTTTGGCCCATATTGTGCTCGTACTCGGCAATGCCGTTAATAAATTCGGGCTTGCCATTAAGCAGGAATTGTTTATTGCTACCCGAGCGGCCGATAGGCCAACTGATCCAGCGTATACCGTAAGGCGTAATTTCGCGGTCGGTGGCTTGTCCGTTGGTTTGGATATTGGTTTCGAGGTGATACAAATAAGGGTCCTGTAAAGACCATAGCCTTACCTTATTAAATTCAATGGTTTGCGCTGCTATTTGCGTAGCGCCAGCGGGTAAGTTTATTATTTTACTTGCTTCGGCCACCTGTTTATTCTGCTTATCCAGCAAGCGACTGATAACAGTAATCGTTCGCGCTTTAGGTCCATAATTCTTCACCTCAGTTTCCAGGTGCAGCAGGGCCGATTTTTCGGTTACCGTGGTATCGTTCCAGATATGCACCCCGAACGGCTGAATGCGTACAGGGTTGGTAACGATGAGATGCACCGGTCTGAAAATTCCCATCGGCTGCGAGCCTTCCGAAAAACCCACCTCGTCCGAACACCCCCCGCAAACCCAGGGCAGCGTGGTAATAAAAGCCGGATGATCGGCCCGTACGGCCAGGATGTTAGGTTTACCTGCAATAATGGTGCTGGTTATATCAATAGTAAAGGTAGTGCGGCCACCGGCATGATAGCCTACTTTTTTGCCATTCAGCCAAACCGTAGCGAACGAGCCTACCCCTTCAAAATACAGAAAATAGCGTTTATTAAGTTTGGGGGCTATCTTGAAACTGGTACGGTACCAGGCGTAACCATGCCGGTTACCGTGCTTTAACCTGCGGTAACCCTCATAGGTGTCCCAGTTATGCGGCACAGTAACCAGTTGCCAGCCGGTAGTTTTAAAACCGGGGCGTTCAAAGCCGTTATAAGCATGCTGGTTATGGTCGTCGGCAACGGTACGCCAATTGCTGTTCAGCAATATATCCCGACGCAGAGGTGCCTGCGCTTTTAACTGGAGCGAGCAACCAAGCAGCAGCGTAAAAATAAACATCCGGCAAAGCCACAAGATGCTTTTAACTGATGCTCTATTTCGCTCTTTCAATATCATTACAGCAGTTTTAACCCGCCGTTAAGCGTGTAAGTTTTGCCCGGTACGGTATTAAATTCTATTTGCTTACCCGCGTATTTAAGCTGGCATTTGCCGCCTGCTTTTGAGGTAATGGCTACCTGCTGCAAACGGCCGGTCGCCCATTTCATATTCAGTACAAAGCCACCGCGGGCGCATATCCCATTTATTTCACCTTCGGGCAAAGCGGCTGGCAAGGCGGGCAGCAGATCAATATACCCCTGCTGACTTTGCAGCAGCATTTCGGCTATCCCGGCAGCGCCGCCAAAGTTACCGTCAATCTGGAACGGCGGGTGCGCGTCAAACAGGTTATGATATACCCCTCCCCGCTCCTTTGCCGATCCGTTTTCGGCTACGCTCAGCAGTTTTTTAACCAGTTCCATAGCATGGTCGGCATGTTTAAAACGGGCCATCAGGTTCACCTTCCAGGCCAGGCTCCAGCCGGTACCATCATCGCCCCGGTATTTGAACGATTGCTCGGCAGCGTGCATCAGCGCGGGCGAATTATCCCAGGTAATATCCGTACCCGGGTAAACGCCCCATAAATGGGAAACATGCCGATGCGTATCGGTAGTATCGTCTATATCCTGCATCCACTCCTGCAACTGCCCGTATTTACCGATCTGGTTAGGGGCTATGCGCTTATACTTGGCCTGCAGCGTTTTGCTGAAAGCGGCATCGGTATGCAGCACCTTAGCAGCGGCGATACAATTTTTAAACAGGTCGCGGATGATCTGATGGTCCATCGTAGGGCCGGCTACCAGGCCACCGTGTTCGGGCGAATTGGAGGGCGTACTGATGAGGTAACCGGTTTTAGGGTCCTTAATTAAAAAGCTGTTGAAAAATTCGGCACAGGCTCTCATAGCCGGGTAAGCCTGCTCGCGCAGGAATTTTTCATCGCGGGTAAACAGGTAATGCTCCCACATATTATGACACAGCCAGGCGCCGCCGCTAACCCAAATACCATGATTGGAGGCGTTTATTGGAGCCGTACCCAGCCATATATCGGTATTATGATGTAATATCCAGCCCGGCAGGTTATAGTTAATTTTCGCGGTTTGCCTTCCGGTGATGGATAAGCCTTTAACCATGCTGATGAGCGGTTGCAGGCAAGGGCTCAAGTTTAACTCATCAACCGGCCAGTAGTTCATCTCCAGGTTAATGTTGGTGGTAAACTTGCTGCCCCACGATGGCACGATCTGATCGTTCCAGATGCCCTGTAAATTGGCGGGCAGCTTACTGTCGGGCCGCGAGCAGGAGATCATTAAATACCGCGCGTATTGGGTGTACAGGGTAAGCAACGACGGATCAAACGCTTTTTCAAACCGTCTGATGCGTTCGTCGGTAGGTAAAGCAGCATCGGTACCGCCGCCTAAGTTTATGGTGAAAGTATTAAAATAGCGATGATAATCGGCTACGTGGGCAGTCTTTACCGTTTGATAGGTTTTCCCACTAACGGCTTGCGTTACCTGTTTGCAAATGGCATTAGGCTGGCCGCTTACATTTTTATAGTTGATAAAACTGGTAGCCGCCGATAAATAAAGCGTAACCTCATCGGCATTACTTACGCTGATACCTTTTGACGTTACATTGACCTTCCCTTTTGTAGCATAAACCGAGAGATAGCTGCTGCCTTTTAAAACCCCATCATTAACTTTCAGGTTTAAAGCCAGCGTATGGTCATCTATCCGGGAAACCGAGAACTGCTTGTGTTCCGTTTGCAACAGGGCCTCAAAACTGATATGCCCCGGCTGACTGGCTGCTAAATGTATAGCTATTACTTTCTGCGGATCGCTGGCCAGGTACTCGCGGGTATATTTAACGCCGTTAACGGTATAGCTTGTGGTAGCTACAGCGTCGCTGATGGTAAGGTCGCGATAATAATTTCCGGCCTTTTCCACGTTTTTAAAATTGATCAGCAGATCGGCAAATGGCAGGTACGATGCTTCATAAGCCGGAAAGGCAGGCGGGTTGTTATCCTGAATAAAATATTTCCAGTTAAGCCCCAGGGAAACCGCGCTTTTAGGGCCCGCATCCGCGGGATAAATTACGTAGGGCTGCTGATCGCTTTTCGGGCCGACAAAGCCTCCCTTATCATTAGGATTAATAATTTGTATAGCCAGCAGGTTTTTACCTTCTTTTAAGTCGGCCGCCTTAATGGTGTATTTACGCAGGGCATTGGTGGAATCAATAGAACCTGTTTTTTTACCGTTGATGTAGGTAATATCCATATCCCGTACTTTACCCAGGTTAATAATTATATCTTTCCCTACCCATGCCTTAGGCAATTCAAACGTGATACGAAACCATAGCGCGCCATCCAAACCGGGCAAACCGGTGGCCTCCCAACCATTAGGGGTCGGCAGCTTCATGGTGGGCCAGGCGCTATCGTTAAAACCAACAGCGGCATAAGCCGTATTGGCCGTAACTTTTTTCAACCAGGCGGCATATTGCGCCGGATAACTATCCTCATTACTTTTTTTACCTAAAAAATGTATTCCGGCCAGCTTTTCGGCTTCGGCCTGCTTTCCTTCAAAAAGCAGTTTACGGATAACCGGCAGATAAGCGGCAGCGCCATCGCGGGCGTATTGCCTCGGCCCGCCCGACCATAGGGTTTGCTCATTAAATTGAATATGTTCCTGCTGGATGCCCCCGAATATCATGGCGCCCAACGTTCCGTTGCCTATGGGCAGCGCGTCAGTCCATTTTTCGGCCGGATGGTCATACCATAACTTAAGACCGGTTGTTTGCGCGGAAGCATGCTGTGTAGATAACAGTACCCAGGCAAATACAATTAAAAAGGATGTACGCTTCATTTCCATATCAATTAAATAGCGCGTCTAACTTACGGTTGGTTCCAGCTTTATTCAGCCCGGCATCATACACCGGGATATTTTCGTTGCCGGCGGTAAAGCCCAGTATTAAACAGGCGCCTTTGCCCAGCGTAAGCGTATGCGTACCGGCAGGGAAAGCATACGTATGCACATTAACCGCCCCCATGCCCGAAACCATCAACGAATTGGCCAGTTTTATTTCGGCTTGCCCGTAATCGTTGGCGCTGGCATCTGTCTCCAACTGTGGTTCGGCCAAGGTTTCCGCCGTTTTTTTGCTGAAGAAGCCTACTATCACTTTAACCGGCTGACTGGCTGTAAAGGTCATATTGGTGCCCTCTTTAATCTGACGGGCTTTTGAGAAGGGAATACCTTTCAAATCGCGCAGTATCGGATCCAGATCGGTAATTATCATGGCCGAATCCGAAAATACTTTTTGTTTTTCCTTTACAGCGTAGCTGCCTGTGGGGCCGCTTATATTTACTTGTACAGGCGGCAGGGCCTTCACCTTCGGCGCGGCGGCAGGCTCGCCTTCGTGCCGTTTCAGGGAATCAACGTTTTTACTGAATTTTTGCAATTCAAGCTGATACTGCGGCAGCAATTCGGCCCAGGTTTTATTTTTACCGTCGTTACCGCCAATAGGTATTTTACGCTGACTGGTTTGCATGCTATTGGCATACAGGTAGGTGTTTTTAGTTAAATCCGTCAGTTGCCTATAGAAATCAACACTTTTTTTAAGATGCGGCACGGCTTCCTGCAAATCGGATACTTTGTTGGAATACTTGTATTTTAATATCAGCAAAGCCGCCTGCACCTTTTCGGCATAAAAATTAGCCAGGGCGTTGTAACAATACATATCGTTCTTCAACCGGGCAAACTCATCCTTATTCGCTTTAACCCCCGTCGATGCCTTTTCAATAGCGTCAATCGCCGCTTTTCCTTCAGCAACCACATCAGCAGCTACCTTAACCGGCGTTTCGCCAACATGCGGCTGGTGTTTAGCCTCCTTATCCGCATACTCGGTAATCATTTCGCCTTCGGGCCCTTCCGAATTATATAACAATGTAAATAAGCCATAACGTTCGGGGTTCACCAGTTGGCTTACAAACATACCCAGGGTAAGCGTTTGGCGGTTACCATCGGTAATACCGTAGCGCCTCAGTAGCTTAGGCGCTATTTCACCCGATTGATTGTAGGCTTCCATAATATCACCGCCGTGCTGCGCATTGCAGCCATATTTTTCGGCCACTTGCCGGGCCCAATATGCCGCCTCGGCCACGCTGTCGCGCTGGCTGTTCCAGGCATAGCGCGACCATTCCTTGTACCAGATCCAGTCGCGGTCCATTTGCAGCAGGCGGGGGTTAGTGTTATCGGCCGTATAGGGCCAGTCCCAGTACGAGGCCTGCGGATAAAGGTGCAGGCCGTTTGCCCCGTATATATTATGCATGGCCTGCACGCACTTTTGTATAAAATCGGCCGAACCATAACGGAAAGGTTCCAGGTTGGCCATAATATGCACGTTCTCAATCTGCACGCTGCCCAAATGGCTCAGTGTTTTATGCAGATCGGCCCAGGGGCCATGCGGCGTATAGGTGGTAAGCGCCTCGCCATTATATTTAGCCATAGTATACAGGTTTTTGTATAACGGCAGGGCGTATTTCATATCGGTAGGACCGTCCGTATCGTGAGCGCGCAGTACAATGGGCGGCTCCTCGGTTTGGCCCAGGGCTTTTAAACCGTCCTTTACACCGGGGATAATAGTTTTGGTGAACCAGTTCACATCATCATTGCCTACGCCTTCCATGGCTTCGCCCAAAGTAACCAGCAAACCTACATTAGGGTACTTTTGCACAAAAGCAGCTATAGACTTGCGTGTATAATCGGCAATAATAGGGATGATCGGCCGGTTCCTGTCCTGCGTTTTCAGGTGATTTTTTTCGGCAAAGGGTTTGGATACAATGATGTTATAAAATGCCTGTATCACCCATATGCCCCGTTTATTGGCCTCGGTGGTCAGGAAGCGGAACATTTCTTCGTTTTTTTTGAAAGTGGCATCGTCCACCTCAACCGCATAAGGATAATCTTTCAGTTTAACCAGTGAAGCGAAAGGATGGCCGTTCCATAAATACAGCGAGTTCATCCGGTTCTCGGCCATCTGATCCAGGTATTTTATCCAAAGGGCCTTATCATAAAACCAGGGAAAGGTTTGAGGGGTGTACGGATATTCATATACCGTTCTGCCCGGCAGATAGGTGGATTTTTGCAAGCCTATGCAAGCCCCGCGCAATACCATTTCAGGATGATCTGTAAGGGAAATATTTTTTGGCAGCACGCCTTTGGCCTTTACCTCGTCGGCAATTTCAAAGCAGCCATATAAAGCGCCTGAATTATCCAACCCGGTAATAACAATGTTATTTTGCGCTGACGAAGTAATGTTAAAGCCCTCTTTATGGAATGCTATCTTTTTTAAAGGTAAATGCCAGGCCCGGTTAGCCCTGGTTATTAACGGCTGACCGGTTGTGCCAACCACAATGGCTAACCCGGCCGGTAACGTGCTTTGCTGTAAGGTGCTTACCTCATATCCCGCCGCTTTTAAGGATGCCGATAATTTTTGGGCACCGAAAACAATACGCGGATGGCTGTGCGCCTGCATAACAATGGTAATATGCTTTTTAGCCGGAACACCGGCCATTACCCTCACCAACGAAAAGACCATAATAGCTAACAGAAGCCATTTTTTTTGTAGTATAAAAAGGCCGTCATTGCGAGGAGCGGAACGACGTGGCAATGACGAGGTGAAAATGGATGTCATGGTGAGCCTGTCGAACCGTGGTGAGTAGCCCTCCGCTCCGCCCTTCGACAAGCTCAGGCTGACACCACTTTTTTTCATTTTTACCTTCAAAGCCCTTTGGGACTGGTAAACTCGCAATGACGAGTTGAGTTTATTATAAATTAAATTCAAACAACTTCTTAAATTTTTCATGCGCTTCTTATAAATGTTTTTCGACATTACTTTGCCGCCTGGTTTTTTTGTCTTTTTGCTTCCAGCCAGCCGCTGTATAATAAGTTGCTGCTTACTTTTGGTTTAGGGAAAAACAAGCTGCCTATATAACCAAAAACTATCACCACAATATGGCTGTAAACGCCCAACATGTATTTATGCTGATGAAAGTTGTATTTACCCAGATCGAGCAGGATATGTTTATGATCGGCCAAACCTATTTTGGCAGAGGTAAGGAACGCGTAAGCCGTAAATAGTATACAAGCTGTAATACCAATATTAAGTCCCTGCCTGTTGGCCCTCGAGCTGAACAATCCTAACAGGAAGATCCCTGCTATACCGCCCGAGAAAATAGCATACAGGGTAAACACCACACCCAACACACCTTCGTCCCCGGCCATTAAATATAAGGTGGCTATAATTATAGCGCCCAAGCCGCCCATTACTACCACCCAGCGGCCGGCTCTCAGGTTTTGCTTATCGGTGCGTTTGGGCCAAAAGCGTTTGTAATAATCTTCCACGCCAATAGCCGCCAGGCAATTCAGATCGGACCCGAGGCTGGATATGGCTGCTGAAATTAAGGCTGAAAGTATCAGCCCGACTATACCTTCCGGCAGGTTGGTCATAATAAAATAAGGGAACACCGCGTCGGGCCGGGTACCGGCAGGCAGCGGGTTTTGCTGATAAAAAACAAAAAGCGCCGTACCTATAAACATGAATAATATCCATATAGGTACCGTTAATCCCATACCTAATAAGGCCGCCTTAATGGCCGACTTATCGCTTTTAGCCGTTAAGTAACGCTGTACCATAGTTTGGTCGGTACCGTACTTTTGGATGGCATAAAAGATGCCGTTAATAGCCATTACAATAAACGTGAGTTTTTTGAAGTTAAAATCGTAAGGGCCGAAACCGGTTTTACCATTAGCTTCCGCGATGTGCCATAGCTCGGCCGGGCCGCCCTTCAGGGCAAACAGCAGGATAATAAAAGAAACTATACCACCCACAATCAGCAAAAAGCCCTGTACCACATCGGCCCATATTACCGCCTCAATGCCGCCTATCAGCGTAATGGTAATTACCACTAACCCGATGATCCAGATAATAACAAAAGTGTTAACCCCCGTCATGCTGGAGAGCGCCAGCGCCAGTAAGAAAAACACCGTCCCCATTTTTGAAAAATGCGTTAGTACAAAGGCTGCTGAACTGTACATGCGGGCAAAAATGCCGAAGCGTTTTTCAAAATATTCATAGGCGCTAATGCCAATTACATCCCTGTAAAGGGGCACAATAAACCATACCATTACCAGCAGTACAACCGGCACCATCAGGCCCTGTACCAGCAATATCCAGTTAGAGGAATAGCCCTCGCCGGGATAAGCCAGAAAAGTGACGCTGCTGATAAGTGTCGCCATTAACGAAACGCCGATGGCCCAGGAAGGAATAGAGCCTTTTGATATAAAGTATTTTTGTGTGGAATTTTGATTTTTGCCGAATTTTAAACCGATACCTAAGGAGATAATGAGTGATGCGGCTATAATAAGGTAATCAACAATATGTAAGGTTGCCTTTTGCATAATTGGTTACTGTAAATTGGTTTCGTGTATGTGCGGCGGCCAGCTATAGCTGCCTGGTTTTATGGTAAGGCGCTGCCCATCGCGCCCGGCCATAATCATTCTTATTACTCCCGGCGAAATTTCTTCGACCGGGTAAAATTTTGTGCAATTAATATGTTTAAGCACCGCGAAAGCGGTTGAACCGCCTTCAATAAGCAGCTCTTTAATAGCTATCTGTGCCAGTACTTTTTTAACGACAACGCTTATTTTAGCGCGTATATTATCCGGATTAACCGACCACCGTTCCGCCATATCCGCGTCTACCGCTATAATGGCTTTACCGAAGGTTTTTGCAAAGAAAACAATTTCATTACACCATCCGTCAAATAAATTACCGGCAGGGTCGGTTTCCCGCACAATCGCCTCCGGCATATAACTTACCCATCCGCCCTTTCGCTTTAATGCCGCTATAGTTTCCACGCTTTTAAAAAAAGTGGTGCCGCACACCATTAAAAGCGGTGTTTCCTGGTAATCCGGCTCGCGTTTCAGCAATTCCTTCGGTTCACCATATTTATTTTTCAATACGGCCGAGAAAAACCCCGATCCTCCTGCCAGCAGCCAGCCCTCATCCGCTTTAGCGGCCCAGTCCTGCAAATCAGCATCGGTTTCCGCTTCGGCAACTATAATGCCCGCGTGTTTTAAAGGCTCATTAACCTGCTGAATAATTAACGGCACGTTTCCCTGGCCCAGCATCTCCTGTAAGGAGGATGTTTTAGCCGGGAAATCCGGATCGGTAGCAAAACCCGATAAGTGCAGCGGCTGCCCGTTTATAAAATAATGGCCGTTACTAATGGTGCGGCCCAACGCCGGGTTAGCAGGCGCCAATATAGCGCCTATCCTGTTCAGCAGCCCCAGGTGAACCATCAGTTCGGGCACCACATGCCCGCGCAGCACCGAATCAACCTTTTTAAATACCAGCCGTGGTTTCAGCAAAGCTACCTGGCGGGTAACCTGCTCCATTATGGCCAGTGCCTGCTTTATTTTTAAAGAACGGGTATCAGTAGCAACAATCAGTAAACCGGCGGTTGAGTGTACATTTACTTCGGTGTTCACTTCAACGGTAAGGCCAAATTGCAGGCCTATGCCGCCTAATTCGGCCGCGCCGGTAAAATCGTCTGCTATTACAACAATCACTTTATAACTACCTCATTACGATGCTGGTATAACTGCACGGCCGATTCAATGGCCAGTACCATAGCATCGGCGCTGGCAACACCCTTACCGGCAATTTCAAACGCCGTACCATGATCAACCGATGTACGGATAATAGGCAGGCCCATAGTAATGTTTACACCTTTAACGCTATCCATCTGTTTCTTTTCGGCATTCCATTTAAACCCTGAAAGTTTGAACGGAATATGCCCCTGGTCATGATACATGGCCACCACGCCGCCATAATAGCCGGTAGCGGCTTTGGCAAACATGGTATCGGCCGGTACCGGGCCCTCCACATCATAACCAAGGCGTTTAGCTTCTTCAACAGCCGGGAGTATTTCCTGGTCATCTTCGGTACCAAATAAACCGGAATCACCGGCATGCGGATTAAGCCCCGCTATGCCGATTTTCAGGTTGGTTTCCCCTAAAGAGATCAACCCGTTCTGCAACAGATCGACCACCTCCAGTATCCTGTCTTTCTTTACCAAATCGCAGGCCTGGCGCAGGGATACGTGGGTTGATACGTGGATCACTTTCATGTTGTCCTCTACCAGTAACATGGCGTACTTGCTGGTGCCGGTATAAGTGGCATATATTTCCGTATGACCGGCAAAATGATGACCGGCCTCATTAATTGATTTTTTATTGATAGGGCCTGTAACCGTGGCGTCAATTTCGCCGGCAAGTGCCAGATCGATCACTTTTTTAACGGCCTCGAACGACGCGTTGCCGCACATGGCGGAGATTTCCCCAAATTTCAGCTGGGCGATATCTATATTTTTAAGGTCGAAAATATCAGGACGCCCGAATTTGAATTCGGCTTCGGCCACACTTTTAACCGCGTTAAGCGAAACATCCAATTTAAGCAGATCCCTAATCTGATCAAAAACACCGGCATCGCCCACAAGCAGGGGGCGGCACACTTCATAAATTTCGGGATTAAGGAGTGCTTTCAGTGCTATTTCCGGCCCGATACTTGCCGGATCGCCCATGGTAATGCCTATTATCGGTTTTTGCTGATTATCCATTTTTTTATCATGCTTTTCATTCTATACATCAGATTATTCGCTCCGTTATCCAATACATTTTTTCAATTTGTCATTGCGAGGAACGGAGCGACGTGGCAATCTCATCAAGAGTAGACCACCTACGAGATTGCCACGCTACGCTCGCAATGACAAAGGTTCTTTAAAATACAAACCGTTCCTGTGCCATTAATTGTTGCAAACCTTCGCGCAGCGCAGTTTCATGCTCAGCCGATTGCGGTTGCAGGGGCGGCATTACATTAGGCTGGCAAAGGCCTTCTTCCTGCATCAGCACTTTCAATGCCCATAATGATTCGCCCAGGGTGCGGCCCTGCTGGTAAAGGTTCCCTATCAGGTCCGATTGGGCTTGCATTTCATGTACCTTATCATGATCGCCGCTCAGGAAAGCCTGGTACATATCGCGGTATAAACCAGGATGCAGGTTGCCCGAGCTGGGCACCAAACCATCGGCCCCGTTAACCAGCGCTGTTGCCGAGCGCGCGGCCCATCCTAAAAAGTAGCTAAAATCTTCGCGGCCGGCCCATAGTTCCAATGCCTGTTTCAGCCGCTCATCGTTACGTTCCGAATCTTTAGTGGCTACCACATGTTCGTGCCTGCTTAGCTCATCAATCAGCCTTAACGGTATGGACATGTGCGTAGTAGCTGGAATATTGTAGATGATCAACGGTCCCTGGCAATCTTTTATCAACTGCTCAAAATACTCCATTATCTGGCTTTCCGAAAGTTTATAGTAAGCGGGCAGGTTAACCACCAGCGCGTCGGCGCCGTTATCCAGGCTAAATTTTGCCAGGTCTACCGTTTCCGGGTAGGAGTTGGATGAGATACCGGCATAAAGCATTTGCCCGGCTGCTTTTAGCCGACCGGCCTGCTTAATATAATCTGTTTTAACATTGAACGGAAGTGAAGCGTATTCGCCTGTAGTACCCAGTATAAAAGCCGATACCTGGTTTTGCGCAAAGTTGGCGAACATACGTTCAACAGCAACCTTGTCGAGCTCAAACTTATCGGTTAGCGGAGTAACTGCAGGTATAACTATACCCCGGTATTTATTTTGCAATTTCATTTATTTAGTAAGCGTCTTTGTAAATATCCACGGCATCCTGATAGGTAACAGGACGGGGATTGTTTTTTAGCAATCTTGTTATTTTCATGGCGTCTTCGGCCATTTTACCGATAGCGCTCTCCGGAATACCCACTTCGCGTAATCGCGCAGGCACACCGCAGGCTTCAATCAGCATCTTAATTTTCTCCACACCTTTTTCGGCTGTCTGCAAATCAGTAGCCTGTTGTTCCGCGCCCAGTGCCAGCGCTACTTGCGCGTACTTTGCCGGTGCTGCCGGGATATTGAATTTCATGACATATGGCAGCAGCAGGGCATTTGATAAGCCATGCGCCAAATGAAAGGTACTACCCAGCGGGTACGACAAGGCGTGCACGCCTGCTGTATTAACCGGGCCCAAACAAAAGCCACCCAGTAAACTCCCCATGGCTACCTGCTGGCGGGCATGGGCATTACCGCCATTTTTTACCGCTTCCTCAATATTGGCGGCTATCAGGCGCATACCTTCAAACGCGTACATATCAATAAAAGGCTGCGCAAATTTGTTGGTATAAGCCTCCAGGCAATGGGTTAACGCATCCAGCCCGGTGGCCGCTGTAATATGCGGCGGTACGGTAATGGTTAACACCGGGTCAACAAATACCATGTCAGGCACCAGGTATGGGCTGATGATCCCTTTTTTCTGATTATCGGCTTCGTCAACCAATATGGCGTTGGGCGATACCTCGCTGCCGGTACCGGATGTTGCCGGTATGCAGATCAGCTTCGCGCTCCGTCCTTTCAGCAGCCCGATACCCGCAATTTCGGCCAGCGTTTGGATATTGCCTAACTGCGCGGCTACCAGTTTGGCCACATCCAGCACACTGCCGCCGCCTATGCCCAGTACCGCGTCGGGGTTTACCAACGATGCAGTTTGCATTACCAGTTCAAAATCCTTAAAGCCAGGTTCCTGCACCACGCTTGTATCTATAAAAACACCAATCCCCCCTGCTTCCAGCTTTTGTTTAATATTTTCAATTTGCGCCAGCAATGGTTCAATGGTGATGATGAACACCTTTTTGCATGAAAGCGCAATTAGTTCCATTGGCAATTGCTGCAAGCAGCCGTTGCCAAAAACAAGTTTTCCGGGAAAATGGATGGTTAAATTTGTCGTGCTATCCATTTAAAATTTTGTAAACTTAATTTCAATAATCGTTGTAATTTTTAATCTATCAGGCTTTTAGCGGTACAATTACATGTTTTAACGTCGTGCTTTTGCCTATTTCTTTTCCATCGGCATAAATATGCAGGCCTTTCCCCTTATGATATTTATTGCCGGTTTTATCCCATAAAATGGTGATACTTTTACCGTGGTAATAAACATTATCAAGGCAAAACCAGCTCCAGGTATTAGGTGGTATCAAAGGATAAACCTCCAGCATATTATCTTCCCTTGGTTTAAGGCCCACCAGGTCATTGATCACCAGGTCGGCAAAGCCCGAATGGTTATAAAACGCGCTGCGCGGGTTGTCGCCCTTCAGCCATTCGCCGTTCTTTTCGTCCTGGTATTCGCCTATGTACGGCCGGCCGTACATTTGCTGCGACCAGGCGTATTTATGCAGGTTATCGTAAAAAACCTTAGCCGTCATTTTGCCATGATTTTTGTAATTGGTAAGCAGGTTGGCCAGCGCTTTTAAATCCTGCGTGGTGGCATAGGGCCATACGGCGCCATCCCACTCGCAGCCGCCTACCCCATGCGAACGGAATTTAGGATGCCTCCGCTCGGCTGTGGTTAAACCCCAGGGCGCATCAAAACCGGCAGTATCAATCAGCTGATCCCATTGTTTGGCATATTTGGGCTGATCATCGGGCAAATTAAAATACCAGGGAATAAAGCCGATAGCCTCGCGGGCGTCGGACAGGGTGCCGTTAACCAGCTTCACCTTAAAAAACGAAGCATTGTTATCCCACAGGTTTTGCTGCACCAGCTCTTTTATCTGTGCCGCCTTTTGCGCGTATATTGTTTTCAGACTATCATTTTTAACGATGGTTGCCATTTTTGCCAGCGCCTTGGCATTGCCATACATATAGCTGTTAATGGTTGGACGGATGTTTTTATCTTTTCTTGATCCGCTGATGGATTCTTCCATGGCGTCGCGCACATCAAACTGCCAGAACATTTTGTTGGGCAATTGCTTTTCCTTTTCCCACTGGCGGTAATCCGCGTCGAGGGCGGGCAGCAAATGCCGGATAAATGGTTTATCGGGGTTAACCAGGTACTGGGCGTAAACGGCATCGTCAACCCAACTGCTGAAATTATGAAAATGCGGTTTGGTCTGCTTCGGAACGGTATAAAGCCAAAAGGAGATATAATCTTTAATATATTCCTGGTTCTGCAGCCAGCGCCCTTCATTGATCTGGTGCCCCAGCGCCGAGCTGATGGTATTATAAACGCCCGCGAACTTAACGGGGATAATAAACTCGGTAAACACAAAACCATCGGGGGTTTTTACCAGGTGCTTCCGGAAACTCCACCAGCGGTAGTAATACATGCGCTGTAAAGTAGTATCGGGGCATTCAAACAGCGGGATATTCTTTGACAGCCAATCGAATGACTGACTGTTAGGTACATAATTTTTAACCGCCTCGGTATCTATGGCGTTAAAATAGTTCACATACTTTTTTAAGGCATTATAATTAAGCGCGTGCATGGGCTTTTGAGCCTGGCAAACACCAACTATAAAAACTATAAAAGGAATTAAAACCTTTACTTTTTTATCACATTTTATCATCAATACACTAAAATAAGCTGGTTAACAGGATTATTTATCATAATAAAGGAACGTCAAAACTACTTTTTACAATACTGCGTTTATTGTAATATTTTTTCATTGTACAGTACGATATTATCATCAACATTATTTACCGGGTTGCGCCGCCAGTAATTGGCCAATATTGAGCCCGAAATGTTCATCCACGGACTAAAAACAGCCGATGCCAAACCAACGGTCCCGAGCTTACCCATTGATCCTGCCAAACCCGATGCCATGCCCCCGTTTTGCAGCCCGACTTCAAATGCTATGGTGCGCGATGAATTTTTGTCCATCCCCACGGCGCGCCCCAGCCAGTATCCAAAAAAGTAACCGGCGGCATTATGGATCACCGAAGCGAAAAACAGGATAAGGCCCACCTTTAATAAATTATCGTGCCCGGCAGCGGTAGTTACCGTGGTGAAGTAAACAATACCGAACATGGAAACATACGGCATCAGTTCATCCAGCCGGCCATACCTGGTAGTAAGCCAGTGATAAGCCAATCCGGTTAAAAACGCGCCTGTAAAAAAACAGGATAAGGTTAATGAAGCCTGCGCGGCCGCTGTTAAATAAAGGGCCAAATACTTCCACCCGCCCAGCGCAAGCGCGGCAAGCCACACGGCGCAAAACGCCGCTATAATATATATTTTGCGTTTTTGCCCGCTGTTGGCCCGCTTCAAAAAATCGTGCAATAAGGCGGCGCCTATAGGCACTATCACTATTTTGATGATCTCCATCATCATATCCAAAAACTTTACCTCAATTAACGTTCCGGCAAGCAGCTTCATTAAAAACGGCGTTAAAAACGGCGCGGCAAGCGTAGCCAGCGCGGTAATGGTTACCGATAATACCAGGTTGGCCCTGGCCAGGTAAACCATTACATTGGAGGCTAAGCCGCTTGAACAGGAGCCGATGAGTATAATACCCGCGGCTATTTCAGGCTCGAAATGAAAGATACGGGTGAGCAGGTAGCCCATTAGCGGCATAATGGAGAAATGACAGAGTAAACCCACCAAAACCCCCTTGCCTGTGGTACCAAGGCCTGAAAAATCGCGCAGGCTCATTTGTATACCCATGCCGAACATAACCAGCTGAACAATAAAAAGTATTAGCCATTTGTTACGCAGGTCAAAATCGCCCCACTTTAAAAAGGCCTGCGGGTAAACCATACCGGCAACCACCGCTACAATTATCCAGGCGGTATACTGGTAGTTTTTTAGCCTGCTTAATCCACCAATGCCTATTGCAACAAATACGCTTAGCCCAACCGCGGCGGGACGCCACAAAGCCGGGGCGATTAATAGCAGCCCCGCTGCTAAAACAAGGAACGCTATCCCGCTTAGTCCTAAACAAATTTTTTGCAATAACTTCATTCCTTTTTTACAGACTATAATGAGCGGCTATATGTTTAATGGCATTTGGCGGACTGGCAATAATAGGTACTGTTTTTTCTTTAGCTGTTAGCGTATCAACCACCCGGGCCATGGAGGCCTGGGCCAGCAATATCACATCAACCCGTGCCGACAGCTCCTTCAGGGCGGCTGTTACCATCCTGTCGTGCAGGGCGGTGTTCCCGCCCATCAATGCGTCAAAAGCGCCCTCGCATAGCTTCGACGTTATCTCGATCTCCTTACCGGCTATTTCCGCGCGACGCCTCACCAGATCGCTGGTTGGGTTTAAGGTTGTAGCCAGGGTGGCAATTACCCCTATCCGCCGGCCCGATTGTATGGCAAGATCAGCCATGGGCTGATCAACCC